>OJQY01000006.1_pt1 | contig 265929 bp, 211 predicted proteins | sample 1599091 | NCBI WGS metagenome assembly OJQY01 (sample SAMN03922524, study PRJEB24848) | human gut metagenome | isolation source: stool sample | host: Homo sapiens | place: Germany | collected 2010-02 | reverse complement strand
ACCTCATTCAGCCGGAGTCTGCAAACCGATTTTGCGCATAACTCTTGACAGTACCCAGGTTTTTGGGGAGCAGCGCCGCCTGAAGGACAGGCGGCACGAAGTGGCCGAAGAACAAGAAAAAACCCTCAAGCCTTTATGGCCCAAGGGTTTTTTGCTGTGTAAGCAACCACAACTTAATACGATGAACAACCCAAAGCCGGGATTGTTCATTAGCAACACATAATAATCATACAGATTTTTCAATTATATTCCATGTATGCCTCTTTCACCATATTGGCATACGATTCTTTTATGCTGTCAGGGCCCTTAATCTTCACTTTGCCGCCAAAGCCAAACACCCAGCTAAAGAAAACATGGCTGATAGCGACATTGACAACTGCTCTGAATGTCTCCATGTCATTCGCATAGATTTTTACTTCCTCACCGAAACGGTCAATGATTGAATCAATAACACCGTTATCGCAGATCAGTTCAACAGTCTCCGGTTTGCGGTTAAACATGCGGAAGGTGGTTTTAAGGAACTCTGAAAGGTCGAAACCTGCGGGCATAGGCACAGCATCATCCTTCAAGACACGCGGAGTATCCGCTATCCTGTCAATGCGGAAGCTGCCAATGTTTTCATGTTTGTCGGAATAGCCGACAACATAATAGTAGTCTCCGTTCCAGATCAGACTGTACGGGCTGAAAATGTAGATTTCGCCTTTATTCTTTAGTTTTTTCTTTTTATTTACACTGTACTGGAAATACTGAAACGAGATCTTCTTACCGTTATTTATCGCCTCATTGATTGCATCTACGATACCGTAAATGCTTTCATTTTCAGGTCTGATGCGATCTTCTGCAAGCAGATTGCGTTTAATCTCTCCAGCTTTTTCTGAGCTTGTCATCAATGTCAGCTTATTGACCAGTTCCTTGCTTTTGGAATCGGTAATGAACTTGGATGATTCTACAGCATCAATAAGCAATTTCAGCTCAGAGGTTTCAAAGAGCCGACGTTCAATAAAGTATTTATTCTGCGTTGATTCAATCTTTCCGATATCAAGACCGAACTCTTTTAATACATCGACATCTTTGGAGATAGTAGTCCTATGAGCAGAAATTGAATACTCATTTTTTAAGATTTCGATAATTTGAGTAGTGGAAAGAGGATGAGCTTCATCTGAACGCTCATAAAGCAATTTGCATAGGCTTAATAGCCTAATTTTGCTTTCATTTTCCATAGGGTCCCTCCTTACTCGTTCAATCCCATTATCCTCATTAAATCTGCTTCAGAGCAGGGGCAAAAGCCATCAACGAACAGCTCTGTAAAACATCGCATTGAACTTTGATTCAAACGTTCCGGATTTCTTACTTTGAACTGCAGAAAGCGCCGTCTTTGCCTGAGTGATTTCGGAATCGATCTGTAAAGCTTCTTCATTCTTCCCAAGGGCTCTAAAAGCATTTGCTTTATTAGTTAAGAAATCGAGATGTCCATTGGCAAGAACCACGTCATTGTTGTGTCTTAGGAATTCTCTAAATGCTAAATTAACGCTTTCCTCCTCCTTATTTGCAAAGGAAGATGACGTAGGAATATTCGTTAATGACGGTTTTGTCTCAGGAGCGTTTATAATAGCAAGATTTCTTTGTTTTTCTGCTTCTTCAGCTTCTTTTTTCTTTGTGGCGTTGTTGATGGCTACTACTATTCCAATAATCGCACCTACTACGGCTAATACAATGAGAATGATACCGATATTTTCTGCGATAAATTCTAATACAGTTCCAATAATTCCAAGCACAAGAATCAATGGGAATAATGCAACCAAGCAACCACTGTCGCCACTGCTACTTCTTTTCCGGCTCAAGTTCTTACCTCCTCAAATATTAGCACACTCAAAACAATCATTAGTCTTCAGTAATCTCCATAATGTCTCCAATATCACAATGGAGGACTTTGCAGATACGCATAAGAATTTCGAGAGAGACTGGCTCGTTCTTGCTCATTTTTGAAAGCGTGTTAGGGCTCATTTTTGCAGCCTTTCCTAAATCGCTTTTCTTCATTTCATTATCAATTAGCAATTTCCATAGCTTATTGTAATTCAATGCCATTTTAGTCTTTTCCTTTCAAAAAATGATATAGGTGCAATCCACGAGCGTGGATATAGTTATATTCATATTATTTTACTCCAAAGGTTGCTGTTTGTCAAGGCATCTACCTCAAATACATATAGTTCTTTTATCTTTCTCGCGTTGTATTGTCGCAGCTTACCGACAACTAAATATGGATTGCTCCATTACTTTTGATAAATTTTTCTGGTTTTTTAGAAATAATTCAAGCAAAAACACCGATTCAAGCAGAATTGCTTCTGTCTGAATCGGTGTTCTTGTTTTTATGTTTAGTCTTCCACTGTCTCTCTCCGAACGGAAATGCTGCCGTAATATGCCGAAGCATTAGCAAGGGTATCCTCGGCGCGGCATCTGTTGTATTCCGCACGAATAATGGCTTCTACAGCCTCGCGTCCGTAGCCGTCAAGTCTGGCATATTTCAGAGCATATTCTGTCAGATCGTCTTCGACCTGGGACAGTGCCAGATCCTCCAGTTCCTGTTCGCTCTGAACTCTCGGCGTAGCGTCATCGGAACGTCCCATTATATAGTCAAAGCTTCTCTTGAAAATATCGCTCATGCTGTCGAGCGCTTCAAAACTCGGAGTCCGGCTGTTCGTCTCCCAGGTAGATACTGTTCCCTTCGTTACACCAAGTGCCTCGGCGAGAGCGGTCTGTGTCATACCGTTTTCTTTGCGTAATTGTTTGATTCTTTCTCCCATAGTTGCCATAAAATCATCACCTCTGCGAAAATCATAACATTCCGCTCGTTATTTTGTCAACTATAATCGCAACTAATTTCTAAAAAGTTTTGCAATATCGTACATTTTGGTGTTCCACACTATTGACAAGTAACGATGCGTGTGGTACAATTCAAAATATAGAAGTACGACTTGAATCGTTACTTCCCGCTGCACCTTGATAATTGCATCCCACTCACCGGCTATTAGGGTATGGATTGAGCGAAGACGGAAGGACACCTGAGCGCAGACATATTCCCGAAAGCACATACGGAAACGGTATAGGCCGCCGGAAATGTAGGTGGATATGAAAAAACGAAAGAAGGAGGAACATCAAATGGAGAGATCAACAATGAGTGTGCAGGAACTGTCCTCGCAGATGGGTATCAGTCTTCCCAAGGCGTATGAGCTGGTCAAGCAGCCCGGCTTTCCTGTGCTCCGTATCGGAACAAGAATTTTGATTCCGGTTGACAGCTTCAATGCCTGGCTTAACCGGAAAGCTGAAGGCGGTGAAAAGGATGGAAACAAATGAATTCCTGCACAACGTCTACGGCTCACTTCGTGACGGATATCTGTCCGTAACGATACTTGAAAACGGAAAGTCCAGAACCAAGTGGTTCGATTCCGGGCATCTTGATGAGATGGCTGCATACGCTGTCGAAGCTGGAAAAACCTACAACACCTATTTCGGCGTAAATCCCCGAATGACCGCTCTTGGCGAATTCCGGCGCGGAGACAGAGAAGATATCTCGGCAGTCATCGGAACATATACAGATTTCGACATCAAGGGCGATGCCCATAAGGAAAAGAACCTCCCGGAGACGAAGGAAGTGCTTATGGACTTTCTTATGGCACTGCCGATACATCCGACCATAATCATTGAATCCGGAAACGGAATCCATGCGTACTGGCTGTTCAAGAAAATCTTCTACATCGGCAACGAGTCTGACCGGGACTATATCGAAAAGATCGTCAAAAGCTGGGAAAGCTTCGTGAAGGATAAAGCCTTCCGTGAGCGCGGGTGGAAATTCGACAGTGTCAGCGACTTGCCACGGATGCTCCGGGCTGTCGGCACCGTTAATCATAAAACTGTGGAGCGTCCCGTTAGTATAGTAGCTTCTTTTACAGAGGACAGATACAGCCCTTCTGATTTTGAGGGATATTCCTCTGCCCACCCTGCAAAAAAGTCTGCCGGAACGACCGAGACAGACGGCTTCGCTCTTATGGGGACGGGCAGTGGACGGGAACTGATCGACAAATGCGTTTTCCTTAAGCACTGCCGTGATGATGCCGAAAGCTTGCCGGAGCCGGAATGGTATGCCGCTATTACAAATCTGGCGCAGACCGCTGACGGCGAAAGCATCATTCATGAGATCAGCAGTCCGTATCCGGGCTATACCCATGAGGAAACACAGAGAAAATATGTCCACGCCGCACAGGAAAACAAGCCGGTGACCTGCGAATACATCAAAGATCACTTTTGCTTTGACTGCGGAAAGGACTGCGGAGTGAAAACCCCGGTCACGCTCGTCCATACAGAAAAGCAAAAAGAAAGCATCTGGGAGAAACCGCTCCCGTTTGATGAGTGTACTTTGCCGGAGTTCCCGGTAGACGCTCTGCCGAAGGTTATCGCGGATTATGTGACTGCCCTTGCGGAAAGCACCCAGACACCGGTGGACATGGCTGCTTCGTCCGCATTTCCAATTATCTCGGTCTGCATTCAGGGCAAATACAAGGTCTGCGCAAAAGCTGACTGGTATGAACCCGTGAACACTTTCGTGCTGAACATCATGGAGCCGTCCGAAAGAAAATCCGCTGTCGAGAACGCTATGGTCAGACCCATCAATATATTTGAGTCCGAGACCAATGTGCAGAATGCGGCGGAGATCGAATCCAGCAAGATGCGAGGTCGTATTCTGGAACGGAGGCAGAAGGCTCTTGAGGATCAGGCTGCCAAGGGAAAAGACGTTCAGGCTGAACTTGACAGCATCATCCGGGAACTTACCGGATTTAAGGAGAAAAAACCTCTCCGGCTGACCGTGGATGATGTGACTACGGAAAAGCTTACGCAGGTCCTGTCTGATAATGACGGCAGAGCCGCAATCATCTCCACAGAGGGCGGTATCTTCGATACCCTCGCTGGAATCTATACGAAAAATGTCAACATCGATGTAATGCTCAAAGGGTACTCCGGAGATCCCATCAAAGTCGACAGAATCGGCAGATGCAGCGAAAGTGTTATGGACCCGGCGCTGACGATACTTCTCATGGCGCAGCCGAGCGTCCTGTCCGGTCTGATGAAGAACGATACCTTCCGTGGGCGTGGTCTTACGGCGAGATTCCTGTATTGCATCCCCACTTCCTATGTCGGTAGCAGAAAATATCGTTCCGCGCCGGTCCCTAAAGATGTACGCCTTGCCTACGAGACGCAGATCAGAAATATGCTGGAGGATGAGTATCCTAAGGAGCCGGAAATCATCACGCTTTCGCCGGAGGCGGATGAGATGATAGAAGCTTTCGCTGAGGAGCTGGAGCCGAAACTGAAAAACGAGTATTCGGATATCAGTGACTGGGCAGGAAAGCTTATCGGTAACACGCACCGGATTGCCGGACTTCTCTGCAGAGCAGCTGTGTTCCGGTGTCACGATTTTCTTGTAGAGCCGGAACCCCTGGTGATAGATGCCGCGACTATGGCAAACGCGATCCGTATCGCCCGGTATTTTACCGAGCATGCCAGAGCAGCATTTTCGCTGATGGGTGCAGATATCACCGTCAAGCAGAGCAAATACGTTCTGAATGCTATCAAAAATACCGGACTGGCGGAGTTCAACAATCGTGACATCATGCGTCTCTACCGTAGCTTCAAAAAGGTGGATGACCTTCGTCCGGTTCTGGAACATCTTGTCGATTACGGCTACATCGCCGTAAAAGACGCCGGTACATACTCCGGAAAAGGCAGACCGCCTGCGCAAACCTATATTGTCAATCCATGTATCTATGAAAATGCGCCTGCTTCCTGACTTCTGTCCTTTTTGTCCTTTTGTCCTTAATGTAACGCAGATGAGCAATTATAAAGAAAGAAAACCATTTTTTCTTCTTCTATTTATTATCTGCTGTCTATGGGACAGCGTGACAGAAAGGACAAAAGTCATAGCAGACGGGTCAAATGGTGTAAATCAAAGACAAAAGATGACAATCCGCGCCGCTGAAAATGCGGTGCTTTATATATAGAAAATACGAGAGGAGGTTAAGCCAAATGAGAATGAAACCGCTATCCCGCCATCTTAAATCTCTGTGCAGGCAGCTCGGTTCTGAATACCGGGTAACTGTCATCGACCTTGAGTACGTGATCAACCGCGACTTCGGTAACGGTTACGATATAGAAATTTCCGGCGTGAATACGTCAAAGGCTGCTGCATCTGCCACGATTTATCTGTGGAAGGATAAAAAGCGAATCGTCAAAGTTGTGGATGGGGTTCCGCAGCAGGATATCGGAAAGTGGTCTGAATGGCTCCGGTTAAAAGCATTGTCGCTTACCCCGGAGAATTTCGACCGTTTCGGTTCACTGAAAGAACCCCGCACGGTTCACGCGGAGGTGACGGAATGCCCCGAAAGCCACTGAACCCCTGCTCCTATCCGGGCTGCCCGAACCTTACAGACGGGCAGTACTGTGATAAACATCGGGTAACCGAGCGCAGGAAGTATGACAGGTATCAGCGTGATCCGGAGATCGTCCGGCGGTATCACGGGGCATGGAGAGCAATACGCGAACGATACATCCGGTCGCATCCGCTCTGCGAAGACTGCTTTGAGTCCGGACGGCTCACACCGGCGGCGGAGGTACATCACGTACTTCCGCTGTCCCGTGGTGGGACGCACGATGAAGAAAACCTCCGCGCACTTTGCCGTTCCTGTCACAACAAGAGACACATCGCACTCGGTGACCGATGATGGCACCGTAGGACTCTGTCACGCAGACCCCCAGGGGGAGGTCAAATCTCTACGACCCTTTCCCCTGGGAAACGGCGAGGGGTCACGTGAACAAAAAAAGCGAATTCAAACGCAAAAAATCAAAGAAATCAATAGAAAGGATGAAACAATCATGGCAAAAGACGGTACGAGCCGGGGCGGAGCACGTCCCGGTGCTGGCAGAAAGCCGAAAGCTATCACCGAAAAAGTGGCAGCCGGCAATCCCGGCGGCAGAAAGCTGACCGTTGTGGATTTCGGTGAAAACGCTGCAGAACTGACCGGTGAGGAAATGCCGCCTGTCAGTGAATTTATGAAAGCCGTGCAGAAGGACGGAAGCGTTCTATGTGCAGAAGACATTTTCAAGACAACCTGGACCTGGCTTCGAGAGCGCAGGTGTGACCATCTCGTCCCCACCCAGATCATTGAGCAGTACGCAATGGCGGCTGCCCGCTGGGTTCAGTGCGAGGAGTATGTATCAACTTACGGTTTCCTCGCAAAACGCGCAAACGGGTCTGTTGCAAATTCTCCCTATGTGAACATCAGCCGGGAGTATATGAAACAGGCCAACAACATCTGGTATCAGATCTACCAGGTAGTAAAAGAAAACTGCACCGTAGAACTGTCCGGTGCAACGCCGCAGGACGATGTAATGGAGCGTCTGCTCCGTGTTCGTCGGGGTATTTGAATAATAGGAGGATAAAACACAATGGAAAACATCAGAAGTGTTGATGAGCTGAAGGCTCATCTCGATGAAATGAAAGCCGAATTTGACGGTCTGAAAAAGGCTGAACGCAAACCGGACGATGCGGCTGTCAGAAAGGCGGCTGCCTACAGTAAAGCGTTCTGGGAGCATATGCATACCGGAATGCCGGAAAATGCTCTCAGAGAAGGCAGTGACGGTGCCGGTGGGTACCTGGTTCCGGATGAGTATGAGGATAAGCTGATAGAGGGACTGAAAGAGCACAACATTCTCCGCAGTCTCGCCCATACGATTCCCACCACCCATGACTTGCGTATTCCGGTCGTACTGAGTAATACCACGGCACAGTGGGTCAATGAAAGCGGCGATTACCCGGATACGGAGCTCTGCTTCGGTCAGACCGTGATTTCTGCCTATAAGGTGGCAACCTCGGTTCTGGTATCCGATGAACTGCTGGAAGACTCCGGCATTGATCTCGAAGATTACATTCTGAAGGAAATGTCTGCAGCCATCGGTGATGCTGAGGAAGAAGCATTCTTCCGTGGCAACGGCTCCGGCAAACCGACAGGACTTGTGTCCCAGGTATCTGTCGGTGCCGTTTCCGCAGAGGTCGGCGATATCTGCATTGACGATGTAATCGACCTGATCTACTCTGTCCGTAAGCCCTACCGGGAAAAGAGCGTTCTCGTTATGTCGGATGATGCCTACTTCAAGCTTCACAAAACGAAATACGCCAACGGCAGGTACATCTGGAATCCGAACTATGACAAGGATGGGTATGAGACTTTCTCCGGTTTCCGTGTATATACCACGAAAAACCTTGACGGTATCGAATCCGGCAACATTCCGGTACTTTTCGGATGCTTCGACTATTACTGGATCGGGGACCGCGGCAAGCGTGTCATCAAGCGCCTTGTCGAGCGCTATGCTGACCACGGGCAGGTGGCGTATATTTCTTCCGAGCGTGTGGATGCAAAACTCGTTCATCCGGAAGCAATCAAGGGTCTGAAAATCAAGACCCCGCCCAACGAATAATCCATTACCGATGCGGAGGATGGCTCGCGCGGTCATCCTCCGTACTCTTTCAGGAGGACACTATGAAACCGCAGGATAAAATCGCTATAGATAATCTCCGGATGGAGGGTAAACCCGCCGGGGAGATTGCTTCTATTCTCAGGATATCACCTAACACGGTACGCTCCCATATACGCCGACACCCTGTCATTCCAGGCACAGTCTGCTGTATGAACTGCGGCAGACCCGTGATACAGGTACCACATCACAGAATGAAGAAGTTCTGCTCGGACGCCTGCCGTATGCAGTGGTGGAAGGAGCATCCGGAATCGTTGCAGAAAAAAGCATACTATGCACTGACCTGTCAGCAGTGCGGAAAGGAGTTCCAAAGTTATGGAAACAAGGAAAGAAAATACTGCTGCCGGGAATGCTACATTGCTTCCCACAGACCCTTACAGTCCGGAGCAGCAGATTATGTATCATACCTCGCTGGCACTGATCGATAAGCTGGTTCAGGATGGACTTCTGACCCAGGCGGATTTCAAAAGAGCCTGCGTGATTCTGACGAAAAAATACGGTCTTCCGGACGGCAGTATATTCGCAGAAGTAGCTTGACTTATCCCATTATATATGGATGTATATAGTAACCCCAAATTGATACAAAGGAGGCGAAAAAATGGGCAGAAACATTGAGACTGTACACTTTCCGGACACGGCTCCGAAGCTGAAACGGGTGGCTGCATATGCCAGAGTATCGTCCGGAAAAGACGCCATGCTCCATTCGCTGTCGGCACAGATCAGCGAATACAGCAGCCGGATACAGAACCACCCCGGCTGGCAGTACGCAGGCGTTTACGCGGACGAAGCCAAAACCGGCACAAAAGACAGCCGGGAAAACTTTCAGAGGCTTGTGTCAGAATGCCGCGCCGGAAATGTCGATATGGTCATCACAAAATCCATCTCCCGCTTTGCGAGGAACACGGTCACTCTTCTTGAGACTGTCCGTGAACTGAAAGCGCTGGGGGTGGATGTCTTTTTTGAGGAGCAGAACATCCACACGCTCTCCGGCAACGGCGAGGTCATGATGTCCATCCTGGCATCCTTCGCACAGGCGGAGAGCCAGTCGGCAAGCGAGAATCAGAAATGGCGTATCCGTAAGAACTTCGAGGAAGGTAAGCCCTGGGACGGGACTCTTCTGGGATACCGGATGAGGGACGGCAAATACATCGTTGTGCCGGAAGAAGCGGAAACCGTCCGCCGGATGTATTCTCTCTACCTTTCCGGCAAAGGTGTGGAAGCAATTGCAAAGATCCTCAACGCGGACGGACTGAAGACGAGGCTGAACGGGCAATGGAGCAAAAGTTCGGTCAGTTCCGTTCTGAAAAACTATTCCTACACAGGGAATCTCATTTTACAGAAAACCTACCGTGAGAACTATCTGACGAAGCGGACGCTGAAAAATGACGGTGTTCTCCCGAAGTACCATGCACAGGGAACGCATGAGCCGATTATCGACATCGACACATGGAACGCTGTGCAGGAAGAGTTCACCCGCAGGGCTGAAAAGCATGCCCACCGTGGTGTAAAGCAGAAATCTTATCCGTTCACAGGAATCATTACCTGCGGATGCTGCGGCAAGCATTATCACCGCAAGGTGACTCACGCCGGGGTGGTATGGATATGCGATACCTACAATCACTTCGGAAAGGACGCCTGCCCGTCAAAGGCAGTTCCCGAGCCGGTGCTTGAAAGGCTTGCTGGAGACATCGCTCCCAGTGAGATAACGGCTGTCAGAGCCGAAAACGGCAACAGACTGGTAATTACTACAGCAGACGGTTCTGAAATCGTTAAACGGTGGCAAGACCGCTCACGGGCAGAATCGTGGACGCCGGAGATGAAGGAAGCCGCTCGACAGAAGGCTCTTGCACGGAGCAGGGCTTGACGGCTCTCTCATTATACCGCCGTTTTCCCAAATCGGATCATTACATTTTCAGCAAAACCTATTATGATTTTGCACAGGAGGTGCATACATGGCAACAGCAAAAAATGTGACAGTAATTCCTGCCACATTCAATCCCCAGACCCGCCGACCGTTGAAACAGGTCACCCGGCGCAGAGTAGCCGGATATGCTCGTGTTTCTACGGACAGCGATGAGCAGTTCACGAGCTATGAGGCACAGGTGGACTACTATACAAATTATATCAACAGCAACCCAGAGTGGAGTTTCGTCAAGGTGTATACGGACGAAGGCATCTCCGGTACGAATACCAAGCACCGCGATGGTTTCAATGAGATGATTGCGGACGCCCTGAACGGCAAAATCGACCTTATCGTCACCAAATCCGTCAGCCGTTTTGCCAGAAACACCGTGGACAGCCTGACAACTATCCGCAAGCTGAAAGAGCATGGCACCGAGGTTTATTTTGAAAAAGAAGCCATCTGGACGTTCGACAACAAGGGCGAACTGCTTCTGACGATCATGTCATCCCTTGCGCAGGAGGAAAGCAGGTCGATCTCAGAAAATGTCACCTGGGGCCGCCGGAAGCAGTTTTCTGACGGAAAAGTCAGCCTTCCATACGGTCAGTTCCTCGGTTACCGGAAGGGTCCGGACGGTCTTCCAGAAATCGTACCAGAAGAAGCAAAAACGGTAGACCTCATCTATCGGATGTTCCGCAACGGAAAAACTCCCAGCTACATTGCCCGTCATCTCACCGCGCAGGGCATTCCGACACCAGGCGGGAAGAAGGTATGGCAGGCGCAGGTCATCGAGAGCATTCTCACTAATGAAAAATACAAGGGTGACGCTCGACTTCAAAAGAAGTTCACTACAGATTTTCTTACAAAGAAGCAGAAAAAGAACGAGGGCGAAGTGCCGCAATACTATGTGGAAAACAGTCACCCGGCTATCATTGAGCCAAGAGCCTGGGCCGAGGTTCAGCGCATTATGAAGAGAAGAAAAGCCAGCGGTAAGCGGCATGAATGCAGCAGTCCCTTTTCCGGGATGGTCATCTGCGGAGACTGCGGTTCGACATACGGTTCAAAGGTTTGGCATTCCAACGATCCGTATCGGAAAGTCATCTGGCAGTGCAATTCCAAGTTCAAAAGCGAAGAAAAATGCCGTACCCCGCATGTGACGGAAGAACGGCTCAAAGACGGATTCCTTGAAGCACTCAGTATTCTGCACGAAAACAGGGAAACGCTTCTGAATGATATCCGTGATGTGAAACACGACCTAGAGAACTGCACCGAGGTAAATGCGAAGATAACGGAGACCGCTCAAGAGATGGAAGTCATCGCCGGACTGATTCAGAAAGCCATTGAGGACAATGCCGTTCATGCGCAGGATCAGGAAGAATACAACCGGCGGTACAATGAACTCGCCGACCACTATGAAAAGCTGAAAAAGAAGCTGGAAGCGCTGGAGCAGGAACGGGATGACCGGGAGTACAAATCCACTGTACTGAGCGGATTCCTGTTTGAAATGATGGAATTCGAGTACCTCGATGCCGAGTTCACGGATGCACGCTGCATTGCCATGCTCGACCATGTGTCGATATATGCCGATGGCAGGATGGTTTACAGTTTTCTGAATGGAAGCGACATCACCGTGATGCTGTAAAGTCCGGCCTTTATTTTACCATCGGCTGTTTAACGATTGGCGGTCGTTTAACGATTACTGACCACTACAGATGGTAGCCGAGAGCATAAAACACCTCCGAAAACACCTCCCAAACGGCACATATGGGAACAGCCGGGCAGGAAATGCACAACGCTGTTTCAAAAAGCCTTGATATACGGGCATTTCGGGGCATAAAAAAACGATACCATAGACGGATACACTGTATCAATCTATGGTATCTAATTTGGTGGAGCATAGGAGATTCGAACTCCTGACCCCAACACTGCCAGTGTTGTGCGCTACCAACTGCGCTAATGCCCCGCGTTTCAGCGAAAGTTATCATAGCATATTTCCGATATCTTGTAAAGCCCTTTTTGCATTTTTTTGCGATGTTTTTTTGACTTTTTCAGACGGGAGTGCGGTGCTCTCGCCTTGCATGTTTTCCCAACATCAGGTAGTATAGAGACAGCCTGACGAGGGAGGGCTGTGTAATGAAGCGCTTTTTGGAAAAATGGACGCTATGGCTGCCGCCGTTGCTGGCGACGCTGTTTTTTGTGACACTGAGCCGCGTCACATATTTTCGCTATGAAAACTCGGATGATTTTCTCATCGCCAGAACTTTTTTGGGCTTTGAAGGGATGCGGCCGGTTCCACCCCATCTGTATTTGCATCCTGCGCTGGTGTGGGTACTGAATGCGCTTTCGGCCGCCGCGCCCGGAGTGGCCTGGTTTTCGGTGGCTCAGCTGGGGATGCTGTGGATATCGGCGGCGGTACTGTGTCTCTGCCTGCTTCGCTGTGGACGGGCTGCGCGTCTGCATTCGGTGGTTTGCAGTTTGGCGGCGCTGCTCTTCTTGGGCGTATTTGCATCCTTTCTATGTACGCGCCTGACGTATACCACCACGGCGGCGCTGCTTGCGGCGGCGGCGTCCGGGCTGCTGGTGTGCGCCGGGGTCGTCCGCAGACGGGTTGGGCCGTGCGTGCTGCTGTCCGCCGCGCTGCTGACGCTTGGCGGCATGCTTCGGGGCACCTCCCTGCCTGCCTCCCTGTGCTTCTGGGCGCTGTCGCTGGCGTTTCTGTGCGTGCGTCTGGCTGGCGGCGAAGCGCACGAGCGCCGGGCTCTGCTGCGGGCGTTGGTGCCGGCGATCGTGGTGGGCGCAGTGCTGACCGGGGTGCGGCTATGGGAAAAGCGGGAATATGCGGCGTTTTTCGACTTTCATGACGCGCGCATCGAACTGATGGACTATCATCCCCAAGCGCTGGACAGCGTGTCGCAGGAAACGCTGGATGCGCTGGGTTGGGACGCATCCGAGGTGGAGCTGGTGCGCCAATGGTATTTCATGGATGAAAACATCACCGCCGATGCGCTCCGTCTGATTCAAAACGGCAGCGCGCAGGCGTCGCTGACGGAACGGCTTCAAAACGTTCCCCGCACGCTTCGTAACTTCTTTGAGGAAAACCCCGCCTATCTGTTTTCCGTGCTGCTGGTGGTGGTGCTGACCGTGCTTGCCTGCCTCGTACCCCATGGAAGTGCGGGGCTGACGCGTTTGACCGCACTGGCGGCCCTGGGCCTGTTTGCGGCCATGCTGGTCTATCTGGCCTGGCGAGGCCGTTTTTTGGGCCGCGCAGTGGATTGTGCGCTGCTGCCGGCGGCGGCCGTGGCAGCCTGCCTGGCGGTGTCTGGCCTGCCGTTGGCATCAAGGCGGCGCACCCGCACGGCCGTGCTTTGCCTGTGCACGCTGCTGCTCCTTCCCGCGGGAATGCAGCTCAAACAAACGCTGTACACGCTCACCCGCCGACCGGATATCGTATCGCCCACCCGGGAGGCGGACCTGGAGGCCTATGCCCTGGAACACCCGGACCGCCTCATCGTGCGCACACCAGACCTGCTGCGCGACACGCGTCTGTTTCCCGACGTTTCCGCAGGCATTCCGGACAACACCCTGATCTGGGGCGACTGGCTATGCCGCACGCCCGGCTGGAACGCGCAGCTGGCGCGTTTCGGCTTTGACCCGGAGGGCTTCGTCGCCGCAGATTTTCTAAGCGAGGCCATTCTCTTTGTGACTGCCGACGACGAGCCGCCCCAGGCGCTCGTGGACTATATCAGCCACGGCGCAGGGCGGCCCGTGACCGCGCAGCTGGTGGCAGCGCGCGGCGATCTGCGGTTTTTTGCCTTTCGTTAGGGCTCAAAGGCATACAGCGTGGCGCCAAGGTCCTCAAGCAGGGCGGCGGGGTCTCTGTCCGCCAGGTCGCTTCTGTTGAGCACCACCCAGACATGGCCGTCCGCATCCACACTGTACTGCCCGGTTTGCGTCAGACCGTAGGTGGGCTGCTTCTCCCAATGTGTGCCCGCCGCCACCAGCGCCGTGCCGCCGCAAACGGGGTACGCATCCGTACTTTTGTAGATGTTATAACCCCGGCTGTTCTCCACCAGCTCAAAATCCGTTTCCCACAACGGATAGGTGTCATAGGCCATGGGGGTGCCGGCTTCGAGCAACTCCTGCGCGCCGGCATAGACCAGCGTGTTGCTTTCATTGTAGCACTTGTCACCCACCATCAGCACACAGCGCAGCGCTAGCTCCTGCCGGCTGTCTGCGGGGATGCGACCCATCTCCCGCAGCACGCCGTTGATCTCCAGCAGATAGGCCTGGTCAAACACGTCCAGCTGCGGACGGAAATATACCTCACCGGCGATTTCCGCCACGTCAAAGCCCTCCAGCGTCATTGCTCCACCGATCTGAAAATCCTCGTTTTCCGGGGACAGGCCGCCCTCATCATAGGCATATTGGTTTGCGAACAGCACGTCATAGCTGAGCAGATCATAGACGGGATCACTTTCGGCGCCCGCCGTGAGGTCACCCGGCGCAGGATCGTCCGCCGCCTCACGCAGCCTTTCCACGTAGGCAAAGAAGGGGTCATCGTTCATGCCGGCCTGTGTCAGGGCGTAGGCGCCCAGCTGCCAGGAATACAGGTTGGTTTCTCCCGGCGCAATGCCGCCATCGTTGCTCCAGATGAAATATGGAGTCAGGTGCCCCGCGTCACCCGTTGCGGATATGCCAATCTCCTCATAGACATCCGTTCCCAGCGGTGGGATGTGATCGCTGAAAAACACGACCATCGTGGGTTCGTCCAGGTCGCTCAGCTGCGTGATGAACGATTCCAACGCCGCATCGCTCTGCTCCAGAAGCCAGCAATAGTTGGTCAAAATGGCGCAAGTGCGGTCGCTCACCTGGTCGGAAAAGGGCGTTTGCGCGCCGTAGGTTATGCGAAAGTCGTCATAGTCATAGCCGCCATGATTTTGCATGGTCAGGCAGAAGATGAAGTCGCGCCCTTCTGTTTCCGAAAGCTGATGCAAAATGGCGCGGTAGTGCTCCTCGTCGCTGACAAACATGCCCTTTTTTTCAAAGGGGGTCACGGTGGTGTCCAGCGTAAAAAAGCTGTCAAAGCCCAGCATGCGCAGATTATGATAACGGTTGTAGTACACGCCGTTATACCAGTGGATGGCCGTGGCCTCATATCCCCGGTCCCGTAGCACCGAGGCCAGGCTGCTTACCGGCGGCAGGCCCATCGAATAGGGGTTGACGACATACTGGCTGCGAAGTCCCGTGAGCACCTCAAATTCCGTTTCGCTGGTACCGCCGCCCAGCTTGGGCACGTACAGTTTGCCCCGCCGGCAGCTTTCGGTCAGCCGGTTATAGAAAGGCGTCAGCTCGCGGTTCAAATCCAGATACTGGCGCAGCCATCCCTCGTCGGCAAAGCTTTCACTGAGCACCACAATGATATTGGGCGGGTCGTCCGCAGCAGCCTGCGGCGTTTCCTGTGCCAGAGCGCGGTACGCATCGCGCACGCCCTGCTCATCGTAATCCACGCGCATCAGCGACCGGCGGTGGTTCTCCATGGCAATGGCGGAAAACAGCGTGCCATCGGTTCGGGCCTGGTCCACCATGTCGTAGCGCTCCCGTCCGTTTGCCAGCGAAAAGGTGCACAGCGGCGGAAGGACCGCCATCACAAGCAGACCCAGCAGAGGAAGCAGCGCCCCGCAGCGTGAGCGGCCGCGCATCCACAGGGCTGCTGCGATGATAAGGGCCGCAAAAATGCCCGCCACGGTAAAGATTTCAACAAAGTCGATATCCAGCGCCAGCCCGGCGGCTGCCTGCCACGCGTCCCCCAGCTGGGCCACATCGGAAAACAACAGCGGTTCCATGCGGTAGAAGATCTTGTAGCGGTTCGCAATGCCAAGCACTGCACACAGCAGGCCCAGCGCCAACAGGCTGCACAGACGCGCGCGCCTGGAGGGAACCAGGCACAGCAGCAGGCAGGGGGCCGCGTAGAGTGCATAGTTTATGGCAAACAGGCCCGGCTGGGAGACTGCCCAGATTGGTACGCTGCCTGCGTCGCCCCGGGAAAAACCCTCCAGCAGCCACAGCAGGCACAGCGGGGCGGCGCATGCCATGAGCCAGTCGGCAAGGCGATAGCCCCGCGGCAAAAGACGCCGGAAACCGTTCATGCGCGTACCCTCTTTCCTGAAACATCCCTCTGGACATACCCAAGCATTCTAGCATACTTTGATTGAAACAGGCAAGCAGCCAAGCGGCCGGCCGATGGCATATCCGGTTGCCAATGCCATTTTCTTGTGGTATACTTCAAGCACGAATCAAGCCGTTCATATTCGCCCCCAACCAGGGCAGACCCGCCGCGGGCCGTTGCGCGCGGCGATGTGGCATGGAACGCAGCAAAGGGGAAATGAAGCATGGAAACGTTGATGAAACGAGCCCTTGATATCGCGCATCTCTTTGACGTTCCCCGCGGGGAAATGGCCTGCGAACCCTATGGCACGGGAAATATCAACGATACGTTCTGCCTGACGGTGCGCCCGTGGACGGGCGCGGTGAGGCGCTACATCCTGCAGAGGGTCAACCGCTATGTATTCCCCGACCCTGAACCCATGATGGGCAATATTCAGCGTGTGACCCACTATCTGCGCGGCGTGATTGCACGCGGGGGAGGCGATCCCGCGCGCGAAACCCTCACGCTGGTGCGCGCCATGGACGGGCGTCCGTGGATCACGGATGCTTCCGGCGACCTGTGGCGCGTCTACCTATTCATTGAGGGAACCGTTTCAACCGATATGCCGGACAGCCCGGAGATGTTTGCTGCGGCGGGCGAGGCGTTCGGACGGTTCCAGCGCCAGCTGGGGGGATTTGACGCGGCGACGCTGCATCCTACGCTGCCTGATTTTCATAATACGCCGGCGCGCCTGCAGCAGCTGACCAACGCCATTGGCGCCGACGTGGCGGGCAGGCGGGCCCAGGCAGGAGAGGAGATTGCCTTTTGCATGGCAAGGGCCGCACAGACCGACGCGCTGCTGCGCGAGCTTGAGGCGGGCAACGTGCCGCTGCGTGTGACGCACAACGACACCAAGATGGACAACGTCCTTTTGGATGAAAAAACAGGCCGCGGCGTGTGCATCATCGACCTGGACACCGTGATGCCGGGCCTCAGCGCCTGGGATTTTGGCGATGCGGTGCGTACCGGCGCAAATACCGCCGGCGAGGATGAGCGCGACCTGAGCCGGGTGGCGTTTTCGCTGCCGATGTTCAAGGCCTATGTGAGCGGCTATCTGCGCGGGCTGGGCGGAGAGCTGACCCGGCGGGAGCTGGATCTGCTGCCCCTGGGGGCCAAGCTGATGACGCTGGAATGCGGCATGCGCTTTTTGACCGATCATCTCAACGGGGACCGCTATTTCCATATCCACCGCGAGGGGCACAATCTGGATCGCGCACGCACGCAGTTTCGTCTGGTGGAATGCATGGAGAAGAACTGGGACGCCATGGTGGAGATCGTCAAAAACGCCTGATGGAAGAAAAAATCCAAGGCGCGCGGCTGTCGTTTCCTGCCGCGCGCCTTTTCTGCGCTTTTTCAGGTGTGAAACTTTTTGCGGATTTCCAGCCAAAGTGGCTTGCGGAACAGCAGAAAGCTCAGCAAAAGCAGCCCCAGACTCACCCCGCCCACCACAATCATGGGCCAGTCCAGACGCTTAAGGCCAGCCAGCGACAACAGCGTTCCCACCAGCCCGATCAGAATCAGCTCAAACAGGGGCAGGAAATCGCGCTTGCGTTTGTGGAAAAACAGCAGAAAGTATCCGCCCGTCACAATCAGCTCGCCGAAGAACACGATGGGCACCACAAAGCCGCTCCAGCCGCCGCCCACCACGCTGTCCAGCAGAAACAGGTACAGACATACCGCCAGCGCCGTGTCACACAGCTTTTTGATGGGCGTCGCCTCCACCTGCGGCTGGTAGATCAGCGCTATCCAGACGGTCATCAGCCCGCCGATAACGATCAGACTCCACGCGGGCCCCTGCGTCAGCAGATTGATGATGAGGCACAGGTAACCGGCCAGCACAAATGCGCTTCGCCACAGGGCCTGCCGGTTGCGCCGCCAGAAGGACTGCGACGTGTTGGGAGGATAGGTTGTATGTACGCGCATGGCCGGGGGAGTTTGATGAGTCATGAGGTCCCCTCCATATACGGCTCCAGGCCGCTTTCCACAAAATGCCGGTACAGCGAGTCCTCAAAAAGCGTCAGCGGGGTGTTTTTGGTCACGGTGAGCACCGCGCGGTCCTGAAAGCTGCACAGCGAGCAACAGGCGCGGTTTCGGATGGGCGCGCCCAGCACAAAGTCGAACTTGTCGATATACGCGGCCATGTCCCGCGGCACGCCGATGGGGCCCAGGTTGGAAAACGTGGTGGTGAACACCGTATCGCTCAGGGTGCCGTAGATCAGGTAGGCGATGGGCCGCTTGATGATGAGCGGTACGAAACGGAGCCAGCGAACCAGCCGCCGGGACAGTTCAAGCGTTTCGTCCAGCGATTCCCTGGCCGAACCCGCCTTCACCTGCGCGTCAATGAGCGGGAGAATGCCGTCCAGGGTATCAATGCCGTCGGGCGGCAGATTGATGGAGCAGTATAGCGAGAAGTTGCGCAGCGTACGGCTGGAGTAAAAGCGGCGCATGTTGACCGGCAGCTGAATCTGGATTTTACGGCGGCCGGCGCGTCGGGGGCATGCGTCCCGGCAGGCCAGCATCAGATAGCCCAGCATCAGCGTGGTCACGGTCACGCCCTTTTCATGCGCGCGGTCAAGCAGCGCGCTGGTGGAAAAGTTAAAGTGCAGCACGCGGTTGGGCTGCTCGTAGGCAGGCATGCCGCGCATCTGCAGCGCGGGCTTGCCCGCGAAGCCGTGTGCGCCCCGCATCCGGCCACCCAGCACAAAATCGTCCCGCCACTCGGCGGGGTCAGGCGGCTGGTCCAGGCAAAGCGTCTCCGGCCCGTCGGACACGCTTTCTCCCAACAGCCTCAGGTAGGTTTTGACCAGTGTGCGCAAAAACACGCTGCCGCCCGTGCCATCCGTCAGGATGTGAAAGAATTCGACGCTCACGCGGTTTTGCCAGTACACGACGCGCAGCGTGGGAGAGGATACCTGGCCCAGCTTCATCACGGCGCAGGGCAGCTTGCTTTCCTGCCGCACGGCGAAGCGGCGCATGGCGCTGTCGATATAGTGCCAGAAAAACCCGCATTTGACCGTGGTGGCAAAGTAGGGAAAACGGCGGATGGTATAGCTCAGCGCCATCTGCATGATGGCGGGCTCAACCGGCTTTTTCAGATAGCATGACAGACGGAATACCATCATGCGCTTGAGGCCCATGCTCATGGGATAGATTTTGGCCGCGTGGTCCAGCGGATACCAGTCGGTGCGCTCCGAGAGGTAAAAGCCGCCCAGCTGGCCGGGATCGAGCCGGGCAAGGGCCTTTTCCAGAGGGAGCCCCCGGTCCGTCAGCAGCGCAAGCGCCTCCAGGTGGTCCCGAAGCATCATGCCGGCATGGCGGCGGCTGACGCCGCCCAGACGGGCGCGCACATCCGTCAGCCATGCCTGAACGCGGGGCTGTTGGGCCGGCGTGTAGCGCTGCTGTATTTGCTTTTCCAACTCCTTTGGTATGTTCAGGGCATTCCGCCTCCTTGCCGCGAGTCGCACCCGGTGTGCGTTTCGGTCAGCTCCGGCGGTCGGAACGCCGCCTCCGGGGCGCGCCGGTTTCGCGCTCCCCCTCGCGGCGCGCGGGCGCGACGGGCGGTTGGTCCGGTGCGTTGTTGGGCTTCCCCGGAGCGTCGGGCTCCGTGGGAGACGGCCGGCGTGTCTCAGGCGCCGGCGCGGAGGGACGCTTCGGTGCCCCGGCCGGTTTGGGCCGCTTGTTCAGCCGGACCGGTTTCACTTTCTTCTTGCGGGCCTTTGGCCCCTTCTTCTGGGTTACGGCAAAGGTGTAGTCATACTGCGGCTTGGGTTCCTCGTGTACCAGGGGCGTATCCAGACCGGTATAGACGCCTTTTCCGAAAGCGGCAGCAAACATGAAGCGCAGCTTGCGCACCGGGCTCTGCGGCTTGTAAAGCCGGGTAAAGATGTCCCTGGCGCGGGCGCTTTCGGCGGGGCCGGGCTCCACGCGGCTGTAATGGCTCATCGCCATGATGCGCCACAGGGGCAGTACCTGCACAGGCAGGGCCTTTTGCCGGTCCAGCCGGCGCGCGAAGAACAGGGGCGTTTCGCCCGGGGCGGGCTTGTATTTCATCAGGCGAAGCAGAGCATAGACGGCGCTGCCATAGATGAAGATTTTATCCGATTCGTCCGTCGCCTTGGCGGCCATGTGCGCGGGCATGCGAAGGTGAATGCGCACTACCAGCGCGGCCACAGCGGCGGCAATCAGCACAAGCCACCACGGGAAGGGCGGCTGGTCCTGCGGGGGCGGGGGTACATCCGGGTCCTGCCGGGGCTGCGGGTCGGGACTGGGAGTGGGCTCCTCCTGCTGGTCCTGCTCGGGCGGCTGCGGACTGGGTGTGGGAGAAGGAGAGGGGCTGGGCTCCGGCTGCTGCTGGTCCTGCTGGTTGTCGCCTCCCATCTCCTGCTGCTGGGGCGTGGCATCGAAAGGCACCCAGCCAAAGCCCTCGAAATAGACTTCGGTCCAGGCGTGCGCATCCTTGCCGGTCACATAGGCGAAGCCGTCCGCGCCGGGCTGCGCCAAAAAGCCCTCCACATAGCGCGCAGGCAGGCCCGCCATACGGCACAGCACCGTCATGGCCGAGGCGAAGTAGGTGCAGTATCCCTCCTTGCCCACATAGAGGAAATAGGTGACAAAATCCTGCGAATCGGGCGGCACGTCGGGCGTGAGCGTATAGCGGTAGTAGCGCTGCAGGTGGCGCATGATGGCGCACGCCTTTTCGTAGGGCGTAGCGGAGGAAGCGGTTATGTTGTTGACATCGGCGAGCATGCGCTCGGCGTCGGAGGTGCCGCTCAGGTGCTCGGGCAGCTGAAGACAGCTGTTGCAGATGTCCTCATAATAGGGGTCATCTCCCTTGGGCGCCGCGGCAATCAGCGCGCCCAGCTGTGTATTTCCGCCCTCCAGAATGGGCGCAAAGACGGTATACCGGTCGCCGCGCTGCAAATCGCGCGTGGTAAAGAGCTCGCTGCTGTCGTTAAAGTAGGCAACCAGGTTGGTCTGCGATGAAAACTGACGCAGAAACAGGGGGGTAAACAGCGTGCTGGTGGCGGTATCCTGCATCTGGATGCTCACGGCGTGCTCATCCAGCAACGTGCTTGCGCTGCGGACCACGTCGGAGGGCATGTTTTCCAAAAACACGCTTTCCCTGAGGCTTTGCCACCGTGGGCTGACATAGAGGCAGCGTCTTGCAGAGGCGGTGCTGCGCCAGGTCAGGCCGGTGTATTCGTCCTTGGAGATGGCGCGCAGCAGCGTGCGCGAATCGGTCTTGACGGTCATCACCGGCGAGTCGGAAGGCTGGGTAGGACCGCCCAGGCGGGCGTTGCCCTGGGGATAGTAGCCGTAGTTGCCCAGGGTAAACACGTTGCGCGGGTCGGTGAAAAACAGGTAGTCCGATATGGTCTGGCGAAGCTCCATGGCCTTGTCATACAGGGGCTGAATCACCGTCTGTCCGGAAGGAAGCAACAGCATGGCCAGCGCCACCACCGCCACCGCCAGCGGCAGCACCTGAAACAGGTTGGATTTTTCGTGCGAGGTCTGAGAAACCAGCAAAAGCAGCGCCACCAGCGCGGGCGTGGCAAACCACAGGTGTTCCGCCTGGCACAGGCTCCACATGCCAAAGAGCATCAGCACCACCAGAATGGTGGCGGGAAGAAAGCCGACGTTGCGTGAAGAAAACAGGTAGCTGATCCCCGCGACCGTTACGCCCAGCGTAAGGCCCAGCTGCCTGGCAAACAGCGGCGCGGCCGCCGTCACGCCGTTGAGATACAGGGAAACGGCTTTGAACGCCTCCATGGCCCAGCCGATGAGTCCCATATGGGGCAGGACCAGCTGCACCGCCAGCAGGGCGCCGCCCACGATGCCCAGCACCAGCCTGCCGCGCCGGAGCGTACCCAGCGCCGTACACAATACGGTTACCGCCGTCGCCGCGGCGATGGCCAGGGCCAGGGCGCTTTCCGCCTCAAAGGTAAACATCAGGGGAAGCAGCAGGCCCATGGCCAGCAGCATGCTGACCAGGAAACGCGACAGGCGTTCATTGGACAAAAACGCGGGTTTGCGCATAGGCTTCCCCTCCTTTCCTCAGCGGCTGCCGCAGAGCGGTTATGCGCCCTGCGGCGTCACATAATCAACCTCTACCCCGGCATGCTGCAATTTGGCCACCAGAGGCAGCGTTTCCGGGTTGTCCGCCGCAAAGGTAACCAGGTAAAGCCGCACGTTGGGGCCCATGCGCTTCATGCGCGCGATCATGTCCACCAGGGCAGAGGTCAGGCGCGTGGTAATGATGACTACCGCGCCGGTCTTGCGAAGCTCTGCCAGCTGCATCATCAGCACGCGCTCAAAGCGTTCGGTTTCGTTAAAGGTACAGCGCGCCAGCTCGTCCAGCAGCACCGGCAGTCCCATGCGGCTGGAATACTCCATGGGCCGGTCGCCCACCAGGGGCATGCGCACGGGATTGTCCTGGCGAATCTGGCAGGCTACCACGCTGGCGGCGGTTTCCAGCAGGGCGTCCTTCAAAAAGGCGCTCTGATCCTCGGGCATACCCTCGGCAAGCTGCGGAGGCGAGGTATCCAGCATGACCAGGGCATCGGGCAGGGCAGGCTCCTCAAACTGCTTGACGATGAGCTCGCGCTTGCGGGCGCTCATCTTCCAGTGGATGCGCTTGAGCGGGTCGCCCTGCTGATAGGCGCGAAAGTCGTTGGGACTGGAAGGGTCCTCCATGGCGCGGCGCATGGTTTCCACGCCCATGTCGCCCGCGGCGAAGGTCAGGGGCTCCACATCGAAGGGCACCGGCAGCACCAGCAGCTCCTGCCCGGTCATGTCGGGCTTATGCTCGCGCTTGAAAAAGCCGAATACGTCGCTCACCTCGTAACTTTCCACCCCGGGAAACATTGCGCCCACATGATCGGCCGCAAACTTGTGCACCACGCGCTGCCGCCGCCGGCCCAGCTGCGTCAGGTGAATCGTGCCGGCGGGGGTGTTGCTGGTGGCGCGCATATGCAGCGCTACCGGCGCGATGGGCAGGAGGCTGCGGTGGCTGACGGAGATTTCCATGCTGACCACCTCGCCGCGGTTGACCTTCGCGCCGCTGAGGGCGTTTTCCACCTTGACGCTCTTTTCCGCCATGCGCACGCTGGCCAGGGAGAATACCCATGCCAGCGCAATGATCGCCGAGATGAGCAGGTACATGCGGTTGCCCATCGACAGCGCGCACAGCAGAAAAAAGCCGAAGCATGTGGCCAGGGTCGCGTTGGCCTTCTTCACCGGCAGGGACTCCTTTCGTGTGGAATGGGCCGCGCCGGGCCGGTCAGCTCAGGCGCAGGGGAACGGGAACGTTTTCGACCACGGCGATGAGGATGCGTTCGGCGCTGATGCCTTTCATCTTGGCTTCGGGACTGGGGCTGACGCGGTGAGCCAGCACCGGCAGCACCATGCGCTGCACATCCTCCGGCAGGATATAGTCGCGCTCGTTGAGCAGCGCGCATGCCTGCGCGCCACGGATGAGGGCGATGGCGCCGCGTGTGGACACGCCCAGCTGCAGGCTGGGATGCGTGCGGGTCATGGCGGCGATGTTGGCCACGTAGTGGCGCACCTCCTTGGAGCAATATACCGTGCCTACCATATCCTGCATGGCGATCACGTCGCGCGCGGAGCACACGGGAGTGAGGCTGGCCTGGGGCTTGACCGTGCCGGAGAAACGCTCCAATACGGCCATTTCTTCCTCCAGGGTGGGATAGCCCATCGAAACGCGCAGGAAAAAGCGGTCCATCTGCGCTTCGGGCAAGGGGTAGGTACCCACAAATTCGCTGGGGTTCTGCGTGGCCAGCACCATGAAGGGCTTGGGCATGGGGTGGGTTACGCCATCCACCGTGACCTGGTATTCCTCCATGACCTCCAGCAGCGCCGACTGCGTCTTGGGCGAGGTACGGTTGATTTCGTCCGCCAGCGCGATCTGGCACATGATGGCGCCGGGGTGGAATTCCATCTCGCCGGTCTTGAAATTCACCATCGTAAAGCCGGTCACGTCGCTGGGCACCACGTCGGGCGTGAACTGGATGCGGTTGAAGGAGCAGTCCAGCGATTTTGCCAGGGCACTGGCCAGGGTCGTCTTGCCGGTGCCGGGCACATCCTCGATCAGCACGTGTCCCTTGCAAAGCATGGCGATCAGCAGAAGCTCGATCACCTCGTCCTTGCCGACGATGACCTTGCCGATATTCTGTTTCAATGCCGTAATGACCTGGCGCGGATTGAGCATACCACCGCTTCCCCCTTGTATGTGGATCAGGATGCGCTTTTCAGGGCGCAAAACCGTGTGCGCGTGACGGGCACACACGGTTTATTATAACGGACGGGCCATGTTTTTACAAGTATGTGACAAATGTTTTACGAATTTTCCCGACAACGCAAAGGCGCGGGCTGCTTATGCGCCTCCGACAGGAAACGCCTCCGTCTCCGCCCCCTGCCCCTCTTCGTAGGCGGGCGGCGTGACCCCGGTGGAGTCGGCCATCTTGTCCAGCACGCGCTGCGCGTCGTCGCCTGCGAGCAGTACGGGCTGATAGTTGTTGTAGCTTGTTTCCCCGCTCACGCTGATGGGATGAAACACCAGCCTGACGCTCACGGGCGCGCCGTCCTCATAGGCAAAGACGGCCTGCAAAAGCAGCGCGTCGTAATCACGCGGGTCGCGGTTTCCGCCGAACACGGCATTTCCCAGGCTGTAGACCACCGGTACGCCGTCTACCAGCTCGTAGCCCTGCACCACATGGGGGTGGTGCCCCACCACGAGGTCCGCGCCCATGTCCACGGCGTGGGCCGCCACGGTTTTCTGCTGGGAGGTGGGCTCGCGCTCATATTCGGTGCCCGCATGCATGCTGTGTACGATCAGCTGGCAGCCCACCTCGCGCAGGGCGTCCATCTGCGCGCGCAGGTTTTTCTGCGCGCCGGTGGACAGGCTGAACGCCGAACCCGTGAAGCCGATCATCACGCCGTCATGCGCCCACACCGCTACATGGTCCGCGTCAAAATAGGCCACGCCCGCGTCCGCCAGCGCGGCCTGGGTATCCGCGTAGCCTTCCGCACCATAGTCCAGGGTGTGGTTGTTGCTCAGTCCCGCCAGTTCCACCCCGCCCAGCGGCAAAATGGTGGCAAAATCCGCCGGCCCCTTAAAATTAAAGGTCTTTTTCACCCGATCCAGCGTGCGGTCGGTCAGAACGCCCTCCAGATTGACCACGGTGACGTCGTCGCCGTCCAGCAGGGATTGGAGATTGAGGAAGGGATAGTCGTATCCCTCACGCAGCGCGGTTTGCACAAAGCCGCCGCGGCTGTTGGCCGCCTTGCTTTCTCCGCCCAGCGTGCAGTCGCCCAGAAAGCTCAGCGTCACCTCACCGGTGAAGCCGCTGACCTGCATGGCCGCATCCAGCAGCGCTTCGGGCGGGTTGTCCGCCTCAAACACATACCACTCCGCACGGGCCCCACCCAGCGACAGGGCGGCGCAGGCCGCCAGACAGGCGGCGGCATATCGAATCCGCATCGGCTTGCCGTCCTCCTTTGATCTCACATAACGGTGGTAACGCCTTCATTATATCCGGGCGGGCGCGCCGCTGTCAAACTTGCCTGCCGGACGCGCGCAGGCTATAATAAAGAAAAGCATGGAAACATCGCCGGAGGAGGTGCGAGCCTTGTACAGACGGCTGAGATGCCTGCTGCTGCTTCTGTGCCTTACGCTGCCGCGCGCGGCTGCGGGCGCGGAGGGCGCCGTGGAGGAGCAGCTGGCCCGCATGTTTGAAAAATACAGCACGCTGGGCGCTTCCGTGGCCGTTTTTCAAAACGGGAGCGTGACCTATACCTATACCTACGGACAAATCCGGCCCGGTGGGCCGGAGGTGACGGCCGATACGGTGTTTCAGGTGGGCAGCATCTCCAAGATGGTGGCCTGCATCGGTCTTTTACAGCTGATGGACGCAAAGGACGTGTCGCTGGACGACGAGCTGGGCGACGTGCTGGGCTATGAGGTGCGAAATCCCTATTATCCCCAGGTGCCCATCACGCTGCGCCAGTTGATGACCCACACCGCCTCCCTGCAGGATGCATCCGATTATAACCGCGCGCTGGACGGCAGGGGGCTGCCCCTGAAAATCCTCTTTACGCAGGAGGGACGAGCCGTGTTTTTGCAGCAACGCCCGGGCGCCCGGCGGCTGTATTCCAATTTCGGCGGCGGCCTGATCGGCTCGCTGATCGAGGCGCTTTCCGGCCGGACGCTGGATGATTACATGAGCGAGAAGGTGTTTGAACCGCTGGGAATCACGGCGGCGTATCAAGCGTCGCGGCTGGCGCCGGATGTGCCTGTGGCGGACCTGTATTACATGCCCCGACGCCGGCTGGCAAAGCAGGTGAGGGAGGAGATTCCTACGCTGCGCGATTATTGCTTCACAGCGGGCAAGCTGACGATTTCCGCGCCGGACCTGTGCAAGATCCTGATCGTGCTGTGCGATGGAGGCGTGTGCGGCGATGCGCGCATTCTGAAGGAAAGTCAGACGCAGGAGATGCTCACCCCGCAGAATTATACCGGTAGCGTAACCTGCGAAAGCGGAAACGGACTGTTTATCAACATCATAACCGACGACGAGGTGGAGGGCCGCACTCTCTATGGCCATGGTGGAAAAGCCAACGGCATGCTCTGCGCGGCCTATTTTGACCCGTCGGACCGCACCGGAGTGGTCATGCTGACCAATGGATGCCAAAACCAAAGCATGCATAACGGCGTGGGCATGCTGGGCCGCAACATTTTAACGCTGTGCTATGAGCTGGTCATCGGCCCTGATCACCAGGTGGAAAATCCCTTTGAGGTGCGCTGACGCATCGCATAAAACGAGCCATTTTCCCCCATACTACCGCTATCCCCCGATGGAGGTCAGTATGCGGTCAACCTTTTTTCACAGCCTGAGGCGCAATCAGGACATGCTGGCGGAAAGCCTGAATTTGGACCAGAATGATGATATCGTCACCCGCTCCTTCACGGCGCTGGGGCGCAGCTGCGCGCTGTATTTTGTGGAGGGTATGGCCTCCGGGCAACGGATGTCGGATAGCGTGCTGCGTCCGCTGCTGCGTGCGCAGGAGGAGTTGAGCGGGCGGCAGGCGCTGGAGGCCGTAACCCGCCGTCTGATTGAGGCGCCGGAGGTTAAAACCGAAAAACAGCCCTACGCCGCTGTCCAGCAGCTGATGCGCGGGCAGACGCTTGTGCTCATTGATACCGTGGACGAGGCCGTGCTGGTGGACCTGCGCGGGTACATCCGCCGTCCCGTCTCCATTCCGCAGACGGAAAACGTGGTCATCGGCCCGCATGAAGCCTTCACCGAACCGCTGCGCGACAACCTGACGCTGCTGCACCGCATGCTCCCTACCCCCAGACTGATCTGCAAGCTGGGGCAGGTAGGCACGCGTATCTCCACGCAGACTGCCGTGTGCTATCTGGAGGGCATCTGTCCGCAGGAGACGGTGGATGAGGTCCAGCGGCGGCTGGAGGCCTCGGCCATCGATCATGTGCTCACCGTGGGGGAACTGTCCCAGCTGATCGAGGACGATCCCTTCGCACCCCTGCCGCAGGTGGTCTCCACCGAGCGGCCGGACCGGGCGGTGAGCTTTCTTCTGGAGGGACAGGCGGTCATCCTCATCGACGGCAGCCCGCGTTGCTTGGCCATGCCGGTGAGTTTCTGGCACCTGTTTCATGCGCCTGACGACAGCTATATGCGCTGGATGTACGGCACCTTCATGCGCGTGGTGCGTGCGGTGGGCGCCGTGCTGGCGCTGCTGTTGCCGGCGGTGTTCGTGAGCATGGTGATCTTCCATCCGCTGGCGCTGCCCATGTCGCTTCTGACCAACATCATCCAGAGCCGCTCCATCGTATCCATCAGCCTCTTTGGTGAAGCCGTGCTCATGCTCACGGTGTTTGACCTCATCAATGAGGCGGGTACGCGCATTCCGGGTCTGATGGGGTCCTCTTTCGGGCTGGTGAGCGCGCTGATTCTGGGAACCGCGGCTGTGGACGCCGGACTGGTGAGTCCGCTGTTGATCATCGTGGTGGCGCTTTCAGGCCTGGGCAGCTATGCGCTGCCCAATTACTCGCTGAGCTTTGCGTTTCGCATGGGGCAGATGGCGCTGCTCATCGCGGGCGGGCTGATGGGGCTCCCTGGCGTATGCCTCCTTCTGCTGCTGATGGTAATGCGCGTGGCCGGCATGGAAAGCCTGGGACGCCCGTATCTTGCGCCCGCCAGTCCGGACCGTCTGCACAACCCGGATCTGATTGTGCGGGGACCGGTGTTCCGGCAGCGGCTGCGCTCCTATGTGGCCAAACCGGACAACCTGCTGCGCGCGCATGGGCGCATGCGCCGTTTCCGGGATAAGGGGCGTGGGCAGCCATGATGACAGGCTGGTTCCGAAGAGCCCGTCAGACCCGAAGCACCGTGACCAACCGTGAGGAGGCGCACCGCCAGCAGCGCCTTGCGGCATGCGCCGCCTACCGCATGCTGGGCGCCATTGGCCTTATCGCGCAGCTGATGCTGTGGGTGACGCTGTACGCGTATGACCGGCTGGTACAGACCACCTGGCAGGCGGCGTTGTTGCTGGCTTTGCCGCTGGCGGGGCTGTGGGCGCTATGGCGCAGGGGCGAAGGCGCTCTCGCCACACAGAAGGGAGCGCGATGCACGCTGCTGCTGCTGCTGCCCTGCCTTGTGCTGGACGCGGCGGTTTTGATTCGCACGCTGGCGGGGTACATCAGCCAGTTGATTCCTGAATACCCGTATTGGGCCTGCGCCTTGGTTCCGGCGGTGCTGTGCTGGTTGACGGCGCTGCTCTCCAGAGAAAACGGGGCAGCCTACGGCGCAAGCCTGTTTCGGCTGCTGTTGCCGGGGCTGTTTTTGCTGGCGACGGTATTTTTGAATACCAATGCCCATCCGGTGCGCCTGTGGCCGCTGCTGGGACAAGGGCCGGCACGCACCGCGGCGGAGGCGCTGGCCGGAGCGGGGAGCGGCTGGGGTGTTGCGCTTTTGTTTGTGCTGCCGCTGCATTCCAGGCGGGACGATACCGCACGGCCTGCCGGGGCGCGAACGGCCGGGCGCGCGGCGCTGTGGACGGCGCTGCCGTGGCTGATGTGCGTGATCTGGGCGCTGTGGTATGCCATGGTCCGGCCCTGGCGCAGTGGCGATGCGTTGGATGTGGGAGAGCGCCTCATGGGATTGGCCCGGCACTCCCATAGCCCGCTGCTCTATGAGTGCAGCGGCTTGCTGTGGATGCTGCTGCTGCCATTGGCTTTGACCGGCAGCGCCGTGAGCGGGGAAAAGCTGCTGCGCAGCGCTGCCCCCCGCGTACCCCGTTCGATCGCGGCGCTGATTCCTCTGCTGCCAGGCACGGTGGCGGCGCTGGTCTGGCCGGACGATCTGCTCGGCGCGCTGGGCTGGGCGCTGCCCTGGCGCGCGCTCTTGAGCGCCGCGGCGGGCGGAGCGCTCTGGGCGCTGTCAGCCCGGAAGGGAAGGAAGGTGCATGCCGGATGAAACGCGTGTGGTTGCTATGCCTGATATTGGCGGCGGCTCCGCTGCTGGGCGCATGCAGCTATGCTTCTCTGGAGCGGGAGGTATACCCCATTTGCCTGAGCGTGGACCTGGATGAAAAGGGACGCTACCAGGTAGGGGTACAGGCGCCTCAGAGCAGCACCGAAAGCGGGGCGGCGGCCTACGATGTGCTGACCGCCACAGGAGACAGCTTCGCCGACGCGATGCGCGTGCTGTCCGCCTCCACACCCTATCCTTTCAATTTTTCCCAGGTGCGCCTGTGTCTGCTCAGCTATGATCTGGCCTCCACCACCCACCTGCGCCCGCTGCTGCGCACGCTGTTTGAAATGCCCAGCATGCGGCCTGACGCCTATGTGATGGTGGCGCTGGGCAATGCGGCCGAGGTGATGGCCGCGCAGAAGCCGGATCTGGGCATGCGGCTGAGCACGCATCTCAACCTGCTGTTTGAACAGCTTCGTCAGGAGCGCATGCTGCCCTACAGCAGCCTTTCCTCCTGCGTACAGGAGCTTGGCGACGGGAAGGCAGACCCGCTTGTGTGCATCTGTGCGATAAACCAGAATCTGGTGCCTGAGCAGGATAAGAGCCAGGGAGAGGCATCCGGTGGCCAGCAGGGCGGCTCGGGCCAGAGCGGCGGAGGCGGCTCGGGAACGGACACCGCCGCCTTTGCCGGAGGCGAGCCCTGGTCCGGCGCGATGCTGCCGGAGGACATTCTGGCAGGCCTGCTGCCCCAGACCAGCGTCAACCCCGTGGAATATCTGGGCAGCGCCGCCGTGAGCGAGGGGCGCGTCAGCGGTATTCTGACCGCGCGGGAGACGCAGATCGCCACGCTGGCCATGATTGAGGGGCGGCGTGCCGTGGCCATCGACGGCGAGCAACTTCAGCTTCAGCTGTTTTTGCCGAAAGACGGCGCCCTGGCCGAGAGCCGGGACGAGGTGCAGGCCGTTCTGGAGAAGCTGCAGGCGCTGGGCTGTGATTCTTTCGGCTTTGGCTGGCATGCAGCCGGCGCGTTTTATACGGACGCGGAGCTGGAGGCCTACGGCTTTCGCAGGCGCTTCCGGGAGGCACAGATCGTGACGGTCGTGGAGTGAGGGGGCCGTCTTCCGATTTTTTCGCGGAGCGTTGGAAGCTCCGCTTTTTTTGAATGCCTCTTCCCATGATGGAGGGAAGGGGCATTTTGCGTGCTGGAACCACCGGCCGGCGATGGCAGTCCGAACGCAAAAAAACTAAAATATACAGCAATGAATTGAATGGCTCCTCTTTGGACCGTGTGCTACAATATTGCCATGAAAAGGGCGCATGCTCTTGTGCAACTTGACTGTTCTATGCAACGAAGGAGGCGTTTGTTCATGAAGAAACTTGTCAGCCTGTTCCTTGCGCTGATCCTGGCGCTCGGCCTGAGCATCCCTGCCATGGCCGAAGGTACCACCCTGAGCGTGGCCGCGATTGAAACCGCGTATGGTTCGGAGATCTGGCAGGAGGTTACCGCCGCGTTTACCGAACTGACCGGCATTCAGGTCGATCTTGTGACCGACAAGAACCTGGAAGACGTGATCTCCGCGCCCATGAAGGCCGGCGATTTCCCGGATGTGGTGCATCTGGCCACCGGCCGTCCCGCCGCGCTGACCGAAACCCTCATCAAGGAAAACATGCTGGAGGACATCACCGACGTGCTGAGCATGACCGTGCCCGGCGAAGACAAGCTGGTAAGCGAGAAGATCGTGCCCGGCTTCACCGAGAGCTCCCTGACCAACCCCTACGGCGACGGCAAAACCTATCTGGCCCCCATGTTCTACAGCCCCTGCGGCCTGTTCTACAATGCCGGCCTGTTTGAGGAAAAAGGCTGGGAAGTGCCCGAAACCTGGGATGAGATGTGTGCGCTGGGCGACACCGCCGCTGCCGAGGGCATCGCGCTGTTTGCCTATCCTACCACCGGTTACTTTGACTCGCTGTTCTACGCCCTGCTCTATGAGTGCGGCGGCGCTGAGTTCTTCAACCAGGCCACCAGCTACGCCGAGGGCATCTGGGATACCGAGGAGGCCAAGACCGCGCTGGACATTATCGCCAAGCTGGCCTCCTACACCGAGAAGTCCGTTCCCTCCAATGCGAACAACGATAACTTCACCAAGAACCAGCAGCTGATTCTGGACAACAAGGCGCTCTTTATGCCCAACGGCAACTGGGTGATCGGCGAAATGGCTGACGCGCCCCGCGCGGAGGGCTTCAAGTGGGGATTCACCGCTCTGCCCGCCGTGACCGAAGGCGGAGACCGCTACAGCTACACCTACTTCGAGCAGCTCTGGATTCCCTCCGAGGCCGTCAACAAGGATGCCGCCAAGCAGTTTGTGGCTTTCATGTACTCCGACGTGGCCGCCGAAATCTTCGCCAAGGTTGGCGCCATCCAGCCCATCGTCGGCTTTGCCGATAAGCTGGAAGGCGACAACAAGATCTACTACTCCATCTATGACAACGGCGCAAAGGCCGCTCTGGGCAGCTTTGCCGCCACCGATCCCGTCGAGGGTGTGAACTTTGCCGATACGGTGTTTGGCACGATCAACTCTCTGGTCAGCGGCGACAAGACCGAGGAGCAGTGGATTGAGCAGATCAAGACCGACAGCGATCTGCTGCGCCAGGCGCTCAAGTAAGGTCCGCCATCCGTTGGCCGCGGCAAGCAGGAAGCTGCTCGCCGCGGCCTTTCTCATCGGTCAGGCCCTTGAGAGGAGGAAACGCTTTGGATAAGCAAAAGGGGAGAGGCAGGTTCATCGCGATGTGCGTGCTGCCGGCGGTGCTTCTGTTCTTTGTCTTCATGATTCTGCCTACCTTCAATATCTTTCGCATGTCCCTGTACAAATGGGGCGGCTTTTCGTCCAGGCGCACGTTTGTAGGCTTTGAAAACTTCACCAAACTCTTCCGGGATATGAAGTTCCTGCAATCCGTGGAAAATACGCTGCTTTTGATCGTGGTTGTCAGTGTGATCACCATGTCGCTGGCCATCATTTTTGCAGCCATTCTGTCCCGCGAAAAGATCAAGGGGCAAAACTTCTTTCGCGTGGTGTTCTATATTCCCAACATTCTCTCCATCGTCATCATCAGCGCCATATTCTCCGCCATTTATGACGCCAACAACGGTATGCTCAATTCCATTCTGGCGCTGTTTCGCGGGGCGGATGCGGAACCCGTCTACTGGCTGGGCGATCAGAGCATCGTGATTTACAGCCTGGCCGGCGCCATGATCTGGCAGGCCATCGGCTACTACATGGTCATGTATATGGCTTCCATGGCCTCCATCCCGGAATCGCTGTATGAATCGGCCAATCTGGAGGGAGCAGGTCGCATCCACCAGTTCTTCCACATCACCCTGCCACTGATCTGGACCAACCTGCGCACCACCCTTACCTTCTTTATCATTTCCACCATCAACATGAGTTTCATGTTCGTCAAGGCCATGACCTCCGGCGGCCCGGACGGAAGCACCGAGGTATTTCTCAGCTACATGTACAAGCAGGCGTACACCAACTCCTCCTACGGCTACGGCATGGCAATCGGCGTGGTGGTGTTCGCGTTTTCCTTCGCGCTCAGCGCCATCATCAACGCCATCACCAGGCGCGATGTGCTGGAATACTAAGGAGGCGGCAACATGCAAGAAAAGCGCAAGCCTCGCTTCACCGGCGAACAGCTCTATCACATTTTCATCTACGTGGTGCTGGCCGTGCTGGCCATCTGCATTCTGGTGCCCGTGGCCTGGGTGTTCATGGCTTCCATCAAGCAGAATGCCGAGTTCTACGGCAGCCCCTGGGCGCTCCCTCTGGGCGTGTACTGGCAGAATTTCGTGGATGCCTGGACCACGGCCCGGATGGGGGAATTCATGCTCAACTCCGTGCTGACCACGGCCATCGCGCTGGCGCTGCTGCTGGTGGTGGCGCTGCCCGCCGCCTATGTGCTCAGCCGTTTCCGCTTTCGGGGCGTCAAGCTGCTCAACACCCTGTTCATGGGCGGATTGTTCATCAACGTCAACTACATCGTCGTGCCCATCTTTCTGATGTTTGTGGATGCGGACAAGGCGCTGCGGGGCATCGGAATCGACGGATTTTTCCTCAATAACATCGTGATGCTGGCGGTGGTGTATGCGTCCACAGCCTTGCCCTTCACGATTTACCTGTTGTCCGGCTACTTCGCTACGTTGCCCAAAGCCTATGAGGAAGCCGCCTATATCGACGGCGCTTCCTATACGCGCACCATGGTGAAGGTGATCTTCCCCATGGCAAAGCCCAGCATCGTGACCGTGATCCTCTTTAACTTCCTCTCCTTCTGGAACGAATACATCATTGCCATGACGCTGCTGACCGACCCCAAGGGGCCCAAGACCCTGCCGGTGGGACTGATGAACCTGATGAAAGCACAGAACGCGGCGGCCCAGTACGGACAGATGTACGCCGGCCTGGTGCTGGTGATGCTGCCCACGCTGATCCTCTATATCTGCGTGCAGAAAAAGCTGACGCAGGGCATGACCCTGGGCGGCCTGAAAGGATGAGTGAGCGATGGAATACACGAAGCAGCGGATTCTTACCGCGGTGCGCGTGATCCTGTTCCTGTTTTTCTGCGGACTGGTGATGCACGGACAGCGGAGCGTTTCCTATGCCAATCTGGGCGAGATGGCCGCGGGGCTTGTGGGTATGCTCGTCATCATCTGGGATTACAACCGAAGAAATCGTTGAGGTGACCTGAATGGATAAGGACAACCGCTTGACGGGCCGGGTAACCATTCCCACGGATGTGGACGTGGTGAGCGATACCCTTAAGCTGATGGAACGCTGGGGCGCGGACGCCCTGCGCGACTGCGACGGAACGGACTTCCCCGAGGCGCTTCGCTCCACCGGAGCAAAGGTATATGCCACCTATTACACCACCCGCAAGGATAATGACTGGGCCCGTCAGAATCCGGATGAAGTGCAGCAGTGCTACATCATGACGGGCTTCACCACCGCAGAGAGCCCTCAATTGCGCATCCCGCTGATGCAGGGCGTGTCGCCGGAGCTGATGCAGGTCAACACCCGTGATGACATCCACCGCTGGTGGGAGGTGATGGACCGCACCGAGGGAACGGTCGTGGACACGACGCAATGGTCCTATGCCGACGGCGCAGTGACCATCCATGATGCCAAACCCTACCATGAGTACACGGTCAGCTTTCTGTGCTACCTCATCTGGGACCCGGTGCACATGTACAATGCCATCGTCAACGGGTGGAAGGACTTTGAGCACCAGATCACCTTCGATGTGCGCCAGCCCAAGACGCATGCGTTCAGCCTCAAGCGCCTGCGCGCCTTTCTGGAAAGCCATCCTTATGTGAATGTGGTGCGCTACACCACGTTCTTCCATCAATTTACCTTGGTCTTTGACGAGCTTAAGCGGCAGAAGTATGTGGACTGGTACGGCTATTCGGCCTCGGTGTCCCCCTACATTCTGGAGCGGTTTGAAAAGGAAGTGGGCTATCCCTTCCGGCCTGAGTATATCGTCGATCAGGGCTACTACAACAACCAGTACCGCGTGCCCAGCAGGGAATACCTGGACTTCCAGGCGTTCCAGCGGCGCGAGGTCGCAGCATTGGCCAGGGAGTTCGTGGATATCACCCACGAGTACGGACGCGAAGCCATGATGTTCCTGGGCGACCACTGGATCGGCACGGAACCGTATATGCCGGAGTTTGCCGGCATCGGGCTGGACGCGGTGGTGGGAAGCGTCGGAAACGGCAGCACGCTGCGTCTCATCAGTGACATCCCTGGCGTCAAATACACCGAGGGCCGCTTTTTGCCCTACTTCTTCCCCGATACCTTCCACGAGGGCGGCGACCCCGTAGGCGAGGCGCGAGACAACTGGCTCACCGCCCGCCGCGCCATCCTGCGCAAGCCCATCGACCGCATCGGCTACGGCGGCTATCTGAAGCTGGCGTGCCAGTTTCCGGAGTTCCTTGATTATGTGGAGAGCGTGTGCAACGAGTTCCGTCAGCTCTACCAAAACATCCAGGGCGGCCGGCCCGTGTGTCTGAAGCGTGTGGCCGTGCTCAACTGCTGGGGCAAGGCGCGCTCCTGGGGCTGCCACATGGTGCACCATGCCCTGTACCAAAAGGAAAACTACAGCTACGCCGGCGTGATTGAGGCGCTCAGCGGTGCGCCGTTTGACGTGTCCTTTATCAGTTTTGAGGATATCGGGAAGCAGCCCGATCTCCTCAACAGCCTGGATGTGCTCATCTGCGTGGGCGACGGTGATACCGCCCATACCGGCGGCCGCTGGTGGGAAAACGCACAGGTCGCTTCCGCCATTCGCGGATTTGTGTTGCAGGGAGGCGGATTCATCGGTGTGGGCGAGCCCAGCGGACATCAGTATCAGGGCCATTATTTCCAGCTGGCCTCTGTGCTGGGGGTGGAAAAGGAAACGGGTTTCACTTTGGGGTACGGCAAATTCAACCAGCAGGAGCACCCCGATCACTTCCTGTTGGAGGATGCCAGCGAGCCCGTCAACTTCGGCGAGGGCAAGAAGGGTGTGTATGCGCTGGAGGGTACGCAGGTACTCATCAAGCGTGACGGCGATGTGCAGCTGAGTGTCAACGACGCGGGCCGGGGCCGCGCGGTTTACGTGAGCGGCTTGCCTTACAGCCCGCACAACGCGCGCCTGCTGCACCGCGCGGTAATGTGGGCATCCCATGCCGAGGAGGAGCTGCGCCGCTGGTTCAGCGAAAACCCCGCCGTGGATGTGCATGCCTACGAGGGCAGCCGCAAGTACTGCGTGGTCAACAATTCCGCCGAGGCCCAGTCCACCACCGTGTACCGCGGCGACGGCTCCTCCTTCCCGCTGGCGCTGACCCCGGGCGGGATTGAGTGGTTCGATATGGAATAAGACCCATCACGGGATTGCTGAAATGCAAAAAAGGAGGCCCTTCCCGCATCACGGGAAAAGGGCTCCCTTTTCGCTTTATTCAGCTTGGACTCAAGCCTCTTTCGGTACCCATTCGCCGTCCGAAAGGACAAGCAAAAATTCATAGACGCGTTCCTCAAAGAAAACGACGGCGATTTCATCCTTTTCGGGCGTTATGCGCCATGCGCAGGGTTGAAGATGGGAAATACCCAGCTCTTTGAGCTGCTGCTCGAGTACGGGCACGGCGTCCCGAAATTCCTTTTCGCCCTCCCACAGAAACTGCGTGGCAACATCAACGCATGCTGAACAGGGAAGGAGATACCAGTGGCTTTTGAACAGGCTGTCATAAGGAAATTCATCAAATCTGTCGCGCCATTCTTTTGCCACGCTGGCACAATCCGGATCCAGATGGTAGTACGTGCCGCCATCAGGATTATAATATACAGGTGTGCTTCCTTCCATGGCTTGCGCATTTGCTTCCAGAAACACCGGCAACAGCAGCAAAACAGCGCAAAGAGCAAAAATCTCCAGTCGATTTCTCATAGCTTCCTCCCATATATGATTTTGATACAGGGGTCATGCGGTAAGAACATTCGAGGGGGCACTCCGCACCCGGCGCCTTCAGCGCATCCGCTGCTGCCGGCGGTATTCGCTGGGATTGAGCCCCGCTACGCGTTTGAAAGCCTGCGAAAAGTAGCTGGGTGAGGAAAAGCCGCACAGGATGGCGATGGCATCCTGGCTGTGATCGGTGGTGGTGAGCAGGTGACGCGCCTCATGAATGCGCCGCTGGCACAGGTACTGCATGGGGGAAATGCTGAAATAGGTGTGGAACGTGCGCGACAGGTAGTACTTGCTGATTCCCGACTGCTGCGCCAGCCAGTCCAGGGTGATTTCTTCCTGGAAGTGCTCGTCAATCAGGCGCTTGGCCTCGGCGCATCCGCTGGAAATCCGGGCCATGTCCTCGCGGGACACATCCATGCATGTGCGGCGGCTCAGCTTGAGCAGCAGCACGTCCAGAATACCCGCGCATACCTCCAGATAGTCCGGCTGCTCGCTGCTGAGCTCGCGCAGAATATCCTGGAAATAGGGCAGCAGCACGCGCTGGTTGGCCCGGTCATCCAGCAGCACATAGCGGGGATGCCCTCCGTCGGGCCCGTGAAACACCACGCGATTGAGCCCAATGACGATATATTCCAGCGGCTCCTGCGGCGAGGAAAACTCCGTATGCATCACGTAGGGGTTGATTAAAAAGCAGTCTCCCGGCTGCAGGGGCAAGGTGGTGTCCACGATTTGCAGCATGCCCCGTCCGCGCGTGACATAGAACAGCTCGGCATGGGCATGGCTGTGCAAAACCGAGCTCCACGAGCTGTCATAGCGGGAAATGGCACAGTACATCAGCCATACGCCCTGGTGGCTGAACACGGGCTGTTTGGCATCGTATCGTATGCTTTCCACGCGAAATCCCCCTTTGCGCGGGCAGATGCGCTACAGCAGCGTAACCCCCGCCTCATGGCAGCGGCTGCGTGTGGCCGCATCCCAGATGGAGGACTGGACCTCGCCGATGTGCGCCTTGCCAAGCAAGAGCATACACATGCGGCTCTGGCCAATGCCCCCGCCGATGGTCAGGGGCAGCTCACCGTCCAGCAGCATGCGGTGGAAGGGCAGCGACCGCCGCGCATCGCAGCCGGCCAGCGTCAGCTGGCGGTCCAGCGATTCGCTGTCGACGCGGATACCCATGGAACTGAGCTCAATGGCCTGGTCCAGCAGCGGGCTGTAGTAGAGCAGATCGCCGTTGAGGTTCCAGTCGTCGTAGTCGGGCGCGCGGCCGTCATGCGGCTGTCCGTTGGACAGCTTATGGCCGATGCCCATCAGAAACGTGATCGGGTGTTCCCGGACAAAGGCGTTTTCCCGCTCCTTGGCAGGAAGATCCGGATAGAGGTCCAGCAGCTCCTGGGCGGAGAGGAAGGTCACCTCGTCGGAGAGCTGGGTGCGCAGGCGCGGGTAGCGGCCGTTGACCAGCAGCGACGTATCGCTGATGCAGCGCACGATGTCGCGCACCGTATCCTGCAAAAAGCGCAGGGTGCGCATCTCCCGGGTGATGACGCGTTCCCAGTCCCACTGGTCCACGTAGATGGAGTGCAGGTTATCCAGCTCCTCGTCGCGCCGGATGGCGTTCATGTCGGCGTAGATCCCCTTGCCGGTATGAAAATCGTAGCGATAGAGGGCCATGCGCTTCCATTTGGCCAGCGAATGCACCACCTGCGCTTCCATGCCCGCCGCGGGAATATCGAAGGATACCGGCCGCTCCACGCCGTTGAGGTCATCGTTGAGGCCGGAAGCCGGGTCTACAAACAGCGGTGCGGACACGCGCTTGAGGTTCAGGGCCTGGGCCAGATGGTCCTGAAAGGTGCGCTTGATCAGGCTGATGGCCGCCTGCGTTTCGTACAGGGACAGGGTCGGTTCATAACCGGCGGGGATGACGGTATGGTTCATGGGAATCGTCCTCCTTTGAGCAAAATGGAACGGCTTACTTGCGGGACTTGCCGCCTGCCAGCGCCCTGAGGATCACGTGGGCCACGCCTCCGGCCTGCGGGGGTATGCGGCGCGCGCGCAGGTACAGGCCCGTCACGCGGATATCGCCGATGCTCTGAGGCGGGATGGTGAGCGGGTCCGCGTCCAGCAGGGTAAAGTCCGCGCGCTTGCCGGGCGCGAGCGTGCCGCGGTCCCGTTCGTCAAAACCCAGCCAGGCGGCATTGCGCGTGCGCATGAGCAGGGCCTCATAGGGCGTGAGCCGCTGGGCGGGGTTGGGGTGATTGACTGCCAGGTGCATGCCCCGGATGGGATCGGGACGGGTGCAGGGTGCGTCCGACCCGTCGGCGATGACGATGCCCCGGTCCCACATGGACCTGAGCGGGTTGAGCCCGTCGGCGCGGTCGCCCAGAATTTCGCGCAGGTAGCGGTCCGGCTCCTGCGCCCAGTCGATAAAGGGGGCCTGCACCGCCAGGCACAGCCCCAGCGCCGCGATGCGGTCCAGCTGCGAAGGCGATACCATGCAGCAGTGAATCATGATGTGCCGGTGGTCCGGGCGGGGAAGGTCGGCCAGCGCCGCCGCATAGGCGGTGATGCACTGCTCCACCGCCGCGTCGCCGATGGCGTGCATGGTGATCTGCAGGCCCGCACGGTTGGCGGCGATGGCAAAGGCGTTGACCTGCTCCTGGGTGTAGTTGAGCACGCCGCGGTTATCCGGGTTGTTGGTATAAGGCGCAAGCAGTGCCGCATCCTCAGAGCCGAAGCAGCCGTCCAGCGCCAGCTCAAAACAGCCGCCGATGCGCTTCATCCGGCGTTTCAGCACCTTGGAAACATCCATGGTCTGAAAGAAGATGCGGAAGGTCTGCGGCAGGCCGCCCTCCAGCATGCGCAGCATGTCCACGTCCATGTCGCGCGGATAGCCCACGCCTTCGACGGCGTGTACCAGGCCGATGCCTGCGGCGGTCAGCGCAGCGGCGCCCTTGCTCAGGCCGCCGACGATGCTCAGGGGGCTGAGCTTGGCCGTAACCTCGTTCACGCCGTTGTAAAAGGCGCTCTGGTACAGCCAGCCGTCCGCATGAAAGCCGGGGTCATCCGTCACCTTGGAACTGAAAAAGGACATCATGGCGGAGTTGCACACCGCCGCATGCCCGTCATATTTGACGATGATGAGCGGCCGCGCCGCCCAGCGGTCCAGGTCCTCGCGGTTGGGCAGACGGCCCTCCCGCACCAGATGGCCGCATGCGCCGAAGCCGATGAGCAGCTTTTCCCTCGGGTGCGCTTCGGCGTAGGTGCGGACGATGGCGGCCGCCTCGTCGAAGCTGTGCGCATCGGAGATGTTGAAGGTGTTCTCAAATGTGGAGAAGCTCTCAAAGTGCATGTGCGTATCGCCAAAGGCCGGGACCGCCACCGCGCCGCCCAGGTCGATGCGCGGCATGGAGGCGTATTCAGCGGGCAAATCGTCCCCCAGCCACAGGATGCGGCCGTCTGCTCCCGCAGCCATTTTGGAAAAGACCTCACCCTCGGCCTCACAGGTGATAAAACGGGCATTTTCGAAAACCGGCATGGAACAACCTCCTTTTTTGTGCGGCAATGAAAGCTGGTATCAGCATAACACGTTATGGAACATTCGTCAAAGGGGCGATTGACAGAAAGCAGCACAAAACAAAGGAAATACCGGCGCTATTCAGGTATCCGGGCGGCTGAGCAGGAGGCGGAGCGGCATGCATTCCACAGGGCCTCCTGCGCGCCGCCTCCCGGCCGGATGGGCTCAGTCAGGACAGGCCGCAGGCGCTCCAACGGGAATGTCGATACGGGTCAGGTATTCGCTGTCGCTGCGGGCGGTCATGCTGTCCAGCACACAGGTTTCATAGGAGGCATCCAGCGGATGAAGGCCCCGCTGCGCGATGGCATGCAGCATGCGGCGATAGGTGGTGCCGGTCTGGCTGTAGGGACCTGAGTGCAGGCATCGCGCGTACAGTCCCGCCGGCCGCAGACGGCATGGGCGCGCCCGGACGGCCCGGTGCAGGGGAAAGAATACCTCGCACACCTCGGTGAAGCGTTCCGCGGCCATGGCCTTACGGCTCACGCGCGTGCCCATCTGATACAGGTAGGGCAGCTGACGGTCGTGCGCCAGGCGCAGAAGCGTCTTGAGGGCGATGTCCGTTTCCAGCGTTCCCCCCGGCGGCGCAACGGGATGTGCCGCAATCCAGCCTTCGGGCAGGGTTTCAAACCGCACCTCGCCCGGCGCTTCCAAGGAGCGTTTTTCCAGTTCGTCAATTTTGACATTCAAACGGGTAAGCGCGGCGGACAGACGGCGCTGACGCGCGACGAGCTCTTCCCGCTGGCGGCGCAGGACGTCCAGCGCGTCGGACGGGCCCGGCAGCGATAGAAACGCACGGATTTCCTGAAGACTCAGCCCCATGTCCTTGAGGATCAAAATATGGTCCAGCATTTCCAGCTGATCCGCGCCATAGTAGCGGTAGCCGTTATGGGGGTCCTTCTCATTGGGAGAAAACACGCCGGCCCGATCATAAAAGATCAGGGTCTGCTTGGTTATGCCATTGAGACGAGCCAGTTCGCCTGTGGAGAAGCGGGGTTTCAAGGTGGGTCTCCTTTCCTGCAAGAGGGGGTTGACAGTATTGTTACTATATCCTTTATGATGATTTCTGTCAATAAAAACAACCTTGTGGAAAGGAAGGAGAGCATGAAAATCCGTCAGGAGGCGTCCCGGTATGCCATGCTGGTGCTGGGAGCGGCCATACTGGCCTTCGGGCTGTACAACGTGCATAGCCAGAGTCATATCACAGAGGGCGGCGTGCTGGGCATGACGCTGCTGTTGGAGCACTGGCTGGGCGTATCGCCCGCCATATCGGAAGTGGTCCTGGATGGGATCTGTTACGCGCTGGGCCTTCGCTATCTGGGCAAAGCCTTTTTGCCCCACGCGTTGGCAGCCACCGGCTGTTTTGCCCTGTTCTACGCGCTCAACGAGCATGTCGGCCCTGTTCTGCCCAATTTGGGCGGGATGCCGCTGGTGGCCGCGGCAGTGGGTGGCGTCTTTGTGGGCGTGGGCGTGGGACTGGTGGTGCGCGCGGGCGGCGCGGCAGGCGGAGACGATGCGCTGGCGCTGGTCATCTCCAAAAAGCTGGGATGGAGGCTTCCCATGGCCTATCTGGCAACGGATTTGACGGTGCTGCTTTTATCCCTCAGCTATATCCCGCCGGTCAAGATCGCGTGTTCGCTGGTTACCGTGACGATTTCCTCATTTCTGATCGGAAAGCTGGAAGGCAGAGGAGAAAAGGCACAAACGACGGCATAAGTCCCGGTAGCTGGAAAGTGATCCATGGGCCGCCCCGTTTGATGTCACAGGAACCCGCTGCTTTTGGCATTGCTTAAGCGTCGCAGCGGCTTAATGAGGCGCTTTTTGCAGACAGAGCGCCGCCCCGGTCCGCTGCAGGACGGGGCGGCGCGTCGTTAAATCAGGGATTTGAGGAGGATCGCATGTTCTAACAGGACGGGTCGAAATCCAGCGCCTGTCTGAGCAGTTCCTTTCCCTTGCGTTCCCAGCGCGAAATCTGCGGCTGTCCCACGCCGAAGCGCTCGGCCAGCCGGGCCTGGGACCAGCCTTGTCCAAAGCGCAACCAGAGCACCTGCGCATAGGGGCTTGGCAGGCGGGTAAGCGTATCCTTCAGCAGCACCCAATCCTCAAAGCCTTCGCCGGGAGCGGAGGCCGTCTGTACGTCCAACGCACCGTCTGCGCGGCGCATGCGGTCGCGCGCGGCCAGCATCTCGCCCAGCAGGCCGGGCTCCACGCCCACGGCCTGTGCCAGTTCCCGCACGGTGGGCTCGCGGCCTTCGCGGGCATTGAGCTTCCCACGGGCGCTTTCCACCGCGGTGAGGATGCGCGCCTCGGCGCGGGGCACGTGCATAGGGCCCGCACGGCGGCATAGCTCGCGCAGCGCACCCAGCACAAAGGGAATGGCATAGGTGGAAAAGCGCACGCCCCGGCGGGCATCGAAGCGGGCGGCGGCCCACAGCAGCGCCGCCTCGGCCTCTCCGATGAGCTCCTCGCGAGGCACCCCTCTCCCGAAAAAGCGCTTGGCGCAATATACCGCCAGTCCGTAGTGCGCGCGCTCCGGCCGGTCAGCCGATCTCATCAAGCATTCGCTCACGGTGCAACCCTACCTCGCCGGTGATGTATTTGCGCATGGTGACGGTCGTCCCCCTGTCCACGGCGCTATCCACCTCGACCGCGTCCATGAAGGTCTGCATCACGCAAAAGCCCATGCCGCTGCGCTCCGCACCGTCACCGGTGGAATAGAAGGGCTGCATGGCCTTTTCCACATCCGCGATGCCGCAGCCCTCGTCGCGGATGACCACGGTCAAAAGCCGCCGGTCGCCGTATTCCGCGCTCATGCGCACCAGTCCGTCCTCCCGGCCCCGGTACCCGTGCACGATGGCGTTGGTCACCGCCTCGCTTACCGCGGTTTTGATATCGGCCATCTCCGGCAGCGTGGGATTGAGCTGCACGGCAAAGGCCGCGATGGCCACCCGCGCGAACGCCTCGTTCTGCGGCAGCGCGGAAAAGGTAAGTTCCATTTGATTCTGCATCACAGCCGACCTCCCCTGATGTCATCCTCCACGCCGATCACGCGGTCCAGCCCTGAAAGGCGGAACAGCTTTTCCACCGGCGGCTGCATGTGCATTACGCTCAGGCTTCCGCCACGCGCCTGCAGCGCGCGCAGCCGCCCCAGCAGCATCCCGATCCCCGAGGAATCCATGAAAGTCAGGTTCTCCAGGTCCAGCACCAGGTGTGTGATGGTCTGGTCCTCCAAAAGCTCGTCCAGCCTGCGGCGAATCTGCGGGGCTGCAAAATGGTCCAGCTCACCCGCGATGACCACCGTGACGGCGCTTCCGAGCGGCTTTGCTCCAAGCATGACTCATCCTCCGTTCCGGTCGTTTCGCGTGTAGGATTCGTGTATTGTCACAGATATCCTTTGACGAATTTGGTCTACTTATGCAGACAAGCGCATTTTTTCAAGCAGCCCAAAAAAGCACAGGCGATCTTCGCCTGTGCCCAAACCAATCAAAAAACCTCTGGGAGATTCGGAGGACAACCCTCTGCGTCCTTTTCCCAATCACGCTTTTCAATCGCCCGTGGCATTATGTCAGCAAAAACGCTTCCACCGCCCGGCGGAACCCCTCCGGATTGGTCCGGGCGATAAAGTGGTCGCCGGGGAGGATCTCAAGCTGCGAGTTGGGCAGGCTCCGCGCGATCAGGCGGGTGTGCTTCTCTCGAATCATGTCATGGGTTCCGGCGATCACCAGCGCGGGCGCAGCGATGTGGCCAAGCGCTGAGGGCGGGATATGAGGCTCCCGCACCATCAGGCCAAGCAGCTCCGCCTTGCGCCCGGCTCGCGGGCTGACCCGCGCCAGCACTGAGGCCAGGCAGTAGTCCAGCACGAGGGGAATCTGGACCGAGGGCTTTACACCCGAGGGGTCCAGGTTGGCGCCATTGAGAATCAGCCGGTCCACCCTGTCCGGATAGGCAAGCGCGAAGGTGAGCGCGATGTTCCCGCCGTCCGAAAAGCCCAGCAGGCTGGCCTTTTCGATGCCTTGCGCGTCCATGAAATCCCGCAGATCCCGCGCGAACTGGCCGATGGTGAACGGGGCGCTTCCCCGCGGCGATTTGCCGTGCCCTCTCGTATCCAGCGCGATCACCCGGAAATGCCGGGCCAGCGCGGCGATGTGCGGGGCAAAGTAGGTGCCGTCCTCCCCGTTCCCGTGCAGGAGGATCAGCGGTGTGCCGCTGCCGGCTTCGGTGAAAGCAAGCGCGATATCCATGGCGGCTTCCTCACTGAATGGTGGCGGTAAACTTGAGCAGCGTTATGCTGGGACTGTTGAACAGCCGTCCCTTGAGAGGGTGGGCCTCGCTCGCTCCCAGACCGCCCGAAATATACTGGTTGATGCTGTTGACGCGCTGCATGCCCATCAGCCCGTCATCCGGGGGAAGCCAGCCTATGTCCGGCACATACAGCGCCCCCATGCCCGGCACGCGCCACTGACCGCCGCAGTAATGCCCCGCCAGAAGCAGGTTGATGGTGCGGAAGCTGAATACCTTCTCCTCATCCGCCCATTCCAGGCTGGTGCGGATATAGTCCTGAATCAGCGGCACATGGGTTACGGCGATTTGCAGATCGGTAGAGAGCATTTCCTGCTGCGCAGCCACGGCGCGTTCCATGGCATCCAGGCGGTAACACAGCGCGCGGTAGCTGGCGCCGCCCTCCGCTTCGTACTGCTGGCCCAGCGCCTCCATATCTTCCTTCTGCTTGGTCAGGCTCTTGACCATGCCCGCGGCGTCCACATCATAGAGATATTCCGGCACGAACCACACGGCGCGCTTGCCTGCCTCCTGCCGTACGGGTGCGTCCAGGTAGATGGCGCCCTCCTGCTGCGCGGCGAGCACCCAGTCGGCGAGCACCTCCGGCGTGCCCCTCGGCGTGGAGATCACCGGCTCGGGGTCGTCGTCGCCCGCCACGAAATACACCGGCGCTTCAGGCTTGAGCTGCTTCAGGGTATGGATCAGCGTGAGCATGGGCTCGTAGTTGCCGTCGCTGCCCACCATGTCGCCGGTCATCACCACGGCCTGAAAGGCCTTGCCCTTGAGCAGAGATTGCCACAGTTCCATGTCGCTGCCGATCGGTCCGGCATGCAGGTCGCTGATGTGAAGCACCGTAAAGCCTTCAAAGGTCTTGTCCATGCCCATGACGGACACGCGTTCCTCCAGCAGCGCCACATGGCTGTTGACCGCCTGATTGAGCAGCAACCCAGCCAGTATCACGGCCAGCAACATGCCCAGCATCGTAAGCAGGCAGCCCCCCCTGCCGGTTTTCTGCTTTTCGGGGGCAAAGATGTAGTTGCTTTTGCGTTTTCCCATTTCATTCACCCCCAACATATTGTAATATCATCATAAGGGGAGCCATCCTTGCAAGTCAACGGCCTGTTTCTAAGAAAAGCATTACGCTTTTTGGGAAGAAGCGCGCAGTTTCGGCATAAATCCGATATATCCAGTCACAGATGTTTTACACTTGTAAACGGCTTTGTCCCCGCATTTGCCCCTCCTGTCAGATAACGGAGCCACACCCGCAAATACTCCCATTCTTTCCAGCTTTGACAGCTATCATACAATAGATATGCGCCATCTGAAAAATTTTTGGGTTTCGGTTGACAAAAAAATTTTTCCGCATATAATGTTCGATGTACAACTGTTGCATATAAAACATTCTGCAACTCTGGAGGTGCCAATGCAACGAAAGATCGGAATTGACATTCACCGTCTGGACAACCGCATTCGACGCTGTGTGCAGCACACTGCCACGCAGCACGAAATGGAGGCGGTCAGCGGTACCAACGGCCGCATCATCCGCTTTTTGAGCGAGCATACGGACCGGGACATCTATCAGAAGGATCTGGAAAGCGAGTTCGGCATCACCCGCTCCACCGCGTCGCGCGTCCTGCGGCTGATGGAGCAAAAGGGACTGGTGGAACGGCAGAGCGTGCCTCAGGATGCCCGGCTGAAAAAGCTGGTGCTGACGGAGCGTTCCCGCAGGCTGGTGCAGGAGATGTGCCAAACCGGCATGACCATAGACACCCGGCTGTTGCGGGGTTTTTCGCCCGACGAGGTACAGACGCTCTACGGCTTTCTGGACCGCATGTTCCGAAATCTGGAGTAGCGGCGCTTGCGGACCGTTTCAAAACAAGGAGGGTAAGCAATGGTAAAACGCCTGATGAAAAGCATTCGGGAGTTTAAGGGCGCATCCATCAAGGCGCCGATTTTTGTATCCCTGGAGGTGGTGATGGAGGTAGTCATTCCGTTGATCATGGCCGACCTGATCGACCGGGGCATCAACGGCGGCAACATGCCCTACATCCTCAAAACAGGTCTGATTCTGGTCTTGGCGGCGCTGATGTCGCTGTGCTTCGGCGCGCTGGCAGGCAAGTACGCCGCCACGGCCTCGGCCGGGTTTGCCAAGAACCTGCGCAGGGACATGTACAGTCATGTGCAGGAATATTCCTTTTCCAACATCGACAAATTCTCCACCGGCGGCCTGGTCACGCGTCTGACCACGGACGTAACCAACGTGCAGAACGCTTATCAGATGGTCGTCCGCATCGCGGTGCGCGCGCCCTTCATGCTGGTCTTCTCCCTGGGCGCCGCCATCTGCATCGACTGGCAGCTCTCGGTGATCTTCCTGGCCTTCATTCCGGTCCTGGGCATTGGCCTGTACCTGGTCGCCACCCACGCCCATCCGATTTTTGAGCGTGTGTTCAAGCTTTACGACCGCCTCAACGGCGTGGTGGGCGAAAACCTGCGCGGCATCCGCGTAGTCAAGTCCTTTGTGCGCGAGGCGCATGAGGATGAGAAGTTCGACGCCATCTCGCAGGACATCTATCAGGATTTTTCCCTCGCTGAACGCATTCTGGCTTTCAACATGCCACTGATGCAGTTCTCCGTGTATGGCTGCATGCTGCTCATCAGCTGGTTCGGCGCGCAGGCGGTCGTAGCCTGCGGCGGCGATGCGGCGCTCGGCCTGTCCACAGGTGAGCTGACCAGCCTGTTCACCTACACCATGCAGATCCTTTCCAGCCTGATGATGCTGAGCATGGTGTTTGTCATGATCGTCATCTCCCGCGCCTCCATGGAGCGCATCGACGAGGTGCTTCAGGAGCCCAGCGCGATCGTATCGCCCGAAAACGCGGTCACCAAGGTGGCGGACGGCTCCGTCGTCTTTGACAACGTGACGTTCCGCTACAACGCCAAGGCGGAAAAACCGGTTCTGGATCATGTGAGCCTGAACATTGCCTCCGGGCAGACGGTCGGCATCCTGGGCGGCACAGGTTCGTCCAAGTCGAGCCTGGTGCAGCTGATTCCGCGCCTGTATGATGTGAGCGAGGGCAGCGTGTCGGTGGGCGGCGTGGACGTGCGCCGCTATGACCTGGAAGCCCTGCGCGACGCCGTAGCCTTCGTGCTGCAGAAGAACGAGCTGTTCTCCGGCACCATCAAGGACAACCTGCGCTGGGGCAACGAGCACGCCACCGACGAGGAAATGATCCATGCCTGCAAGCTGGCGCAGGCCGACGGCTTCATCCAGTCCTTCCCCGACGGGTATGACACCTATATTGAGCAGGGCGGCACCAACGTATCCGGCGGGCAGAAGCAGCGCCTGTGCATTGCGCGCGCGCTGTTGAAAAATCCCAAGGTACTGATTCTGGACGACTCCACCAGTGCCGTGGATACCGCTACCGACGCGTTGATCCGTCACGCGTTCCGTGAGGAAATTCCCAACGTGACCAAGATCATCATCGCCCAGCGTGTGGCCAGCGTGATGGACGCGGACCAGATCGTGGTGCTGGACGAGGGCCGGCTGATGGATGTGGGCACACACGACGAACTGATGAGCCGAAGCGCCATTTACAGAGAAGTGTATGAATCCCAGATGAAGGGAGGCGATGAGGAATGATGCGGGGTATGAGAATGCGCGGGGGCGTCAAGCCCCAGAATGTGGGCAAGACGGTTCGCAGGCTGATGAGCTATGTGGCGCGCTACCGCCTGCGGCTGATGCTGGTGGTGCTGTGCATCATTCTCAGCGCCGTGGCCAGCGTGCTCAGCTCCACGTTTATCGGCGTGTTGATCGACGATTATATCTCCCCGCTGCTTTTGCAGGCCAATCCCGTTTTTACCGGCCTGGCCAGGGCCCTGGGCGTGATGGTCTGCGTCTATGTGGTGGGCATGATCAGCGGCTATTTCTACAACCGGCTGATGGTCACCGTGGCGCAGGGTGTGCTCAAGGATGTGCGCGACGAGATGTTCGCTCATATGCAGACGCTGCCCATCCGCTATTTTGACACGCACAGCCATGGCGAGGTGATGAGCCATTTCACCAACGACACCGACACCCTGCGCCAGATGATCGCCCAGGCGCTTCCGCAGGTGCTGTCCTCTGTGGTTTCGCTGGTGGCGGTGGTCTGTGCCATGCTGTCGCTGAGCCTGTGGCTGACGCTGTTTGTACTGGCCTTTGCAGTGTTGATGCTGTACATCACCAAGCGGGTGAGTGGGCAGAGCGGCAAATACTTCGTCAAGCAGCAGCAGTCCCTGGCCGATGTAAACGGCTACATCGAAGAGATGATCAACGGCCAGAAGGTAGTCAAGGTATTCTGCCATGAGCAGAAGGCCGTGGAGGAATTTGACCGCCGCAACGACGAGCTGTGCCGCAACGCCACCGCGGCCAACAAGTTCGCCAATATTCTGGGGCCGGTCAACAACAACCTGGGTCATCTGCTCTATGTGCTGCTGGCCGTGGTGGGCGCGGCCATGAGCCTGGCCGGGCTGCCCAACGTGGGGCTGTCCGGCGCGGGCACGATCACGCTGGGCATGATCGCCTCGTTCATGACCCTGTCACGCAGCTTCGTGATGCCGCTGAGCCAGGTCAGCCAGCAGCTCAGCTCGGTTATCATGGCCCTGGCGGGCGCGGAACGCATCTTCCACCTGATGGATGAACCCAGCGAGCACGACGACGGCTATGTGACGCTGGTCAATGCGCGCCGGGAGAACGGCCAGCTCGTGGAAAGCCAGACCCGCACCGGGCTGTGGGCCTGGAAGCATCCGCATCATGACGGCACCGTGACCTACACCGAGCTCAAGGGCGATATCGTACTGGATGACGTGGATTTCGGCTATGTGCCGGACAAGACCGTTCTGCACAACATCTCCCTCTACGCGAAGCCGGGTCAGAAGATCGCCTTCGTGGGCGCGACGGGCGCGGGCAAAACCACCATCACCAACCTGCTCAACCGATTCTACGACATCGCCGACGGCAAGATCCGCTATGACGGCATCAATATCAACAAAATCCGCAAGAGCGACCTGCGCCGCTCGCTGGGCATGGTTTTGCAGGATGTCAACCTCTTTACCGGTACGGTGATGGAAAACCTGCGCTACGGAAAGCTCGACGCCACGGACGAGGACTGCATCCGTGCCGCCAAGCTCGTCAATGCCGACGCCTTCATCCGCATGCTGCCCAACGGCTACCAGACCGTGCTCACCGGCGACGGCAGCGGACTGAGCCAGGGCCAGCGACAGTTGATCTCCATCGCGCGCGCGGCCGTGGCCGACCCGCCCGTGATGATTCTGGACGAGGCCACCTCCTCCATCGACACCCGCACGGAGAGCATCGTGCAAAAGGGCATGGATGCCCTCATGCGGGGGCGCACGGTGTTCGTCATCGCGCACCGCCTGTCCACGGTCCGCAATTCCGACGCCATCATGGTGCTGGATCACGGGCGCATCATCGAGCGCGGCAGCCATGAGGACCTGATCGCCCAGAAGGGCGCGTACTACCGGCTGTATACCGGAGCATTTGAGCTGGAGTGAGGGACGCCGGCTGAAAAAAAGGATACGAACGGGGCGCCATCCGGGAGGATGACGCCCCGTCAGCTTGTCGAAAAAGTCCGGGCTGTGCAAGTCTTTTCCGCCCGGACACGCCAATACCGGCGTTATGCGCGGTCCCGCGCATGGCATTTGCTTGACCGGTGGGCTGCATGGGACCGCCAATACGACGCGAAACAGGCAGCAAAACCATGGGCAAGGCCGACGGGGATTGCACGAAAGCAACCGGGACGGCCGGCGTCCTCTGCGGCATCGAGGCTGCGGTCCCCCCTGACTTTCTAACATGGAGTTTGCCGCCGTTTTGAATTGCTGAAAATCCCATGTTTTAAAAAGCGTTTCTTTAAAATGAGATGACATGAAGAAAGGATGATTGAATCAGCTGCCTGCCCGACGTTCCCTTTTCCGGTTGCTCCGATGATACTCCCCAAAGCCCAGAGGAGCGGAGTGGCACATGGGCCATGCCTGCTTTCAGGCATCGAATCGTGATGGGAGCGGGCCTGTCCTCCCCGGCACGCCAACGCCCCGCATCCGCGCGATACGGATACGGGGCGTTGGGCGTGGAAGGTGGCTTACCGGTATTCCGGCAGCCAGCCCTCGTGTGCGGCAATCATGTCGTCGCAGAGCGCAACGATATCGTCGATGGACAGCTCGCTCTGGCAGTGCGGGTCCAACATGGCGGCCTGGTAGATGGCATCCTTTTTCAGCGTCATGGCCGCTTCGATGGTCATCAGCTGCACGTTGATATTGGTGCGGTTCAGTGCGGCGCACTGTTCGGGCAGGTTGCCTGCAAAGCAGGGAGTCACGCCGCAGGCATCCACCAGACAGGGAACTTCTACGCAGGCGTTGCTGGGCAGATTGGGGATCAGGCCCTGATTGAGCACGTTGCCGCCGATCTTGCAGGGCACGTTGGTCTCCATCGCCTCCATGATGTAGCTGGCATATTCGCGCGTGCGTTCGTGCGCCAGGCTGGGGTTGCGGGTCAGCTCGTCACGGCGCTTTTCCCAGTCGGCGATCTGCTGCACACAGCGCCGCGGATATTCATCCAGCGGAATGTTGAAGCGGTCGATCAGCTCGGGATATTTGTCCTTGATGAAAAAGGGCAGATATTCCGCGTTGTGTTCGCTGGATTCCGTCACATAATACCCGAAGCGCTTCATGATTTCAAGGCGCACCATGTTGTCGTGCTTTTCGGTCAGCTGCGCCGCGCGCCGCTTGATTTCAGGGTAAAGGTCGTTGCCGTTGCGGTCGGTGATTTCCAGCAGCCATGCCATATGATTGATGCCGGCGATCTTTGCGCGCACATTATCCTCTTCATAGGGCATGCCGACGGTTTTCAGCAGGCTCTCGGCGCATACCTGAACGCTGTGGCACAGCCCCACGGTCTTTATGCCCGTATAGCGCTGCATGGCGCCGGTCAGCATGGCCATGGGATTGGTATAGTTGAGGAACCAGGCATCCGGGCATACATCCTCCATGTCGCGCGCAAAGTCCATCATCACAGGGATGGTGCGCAGTGCGCGAAAGATGCCCCCGATGCCCAGCGTATCGGCAATGGTCTGCCGCAGCCCGTACTTTTTGGGTACTTCAAAGTCCGTGATGGTGCAGGGGTCATAAAAGCCCACCTGAATGGCGTTGACTGCATAGTTGGCGCCGCGCAGGGCGGCGCGGCGGTTTTCAACGCCGCAATAGGTTTCGATGCGGGCTTTGTTGCCCAGGTTGTTGTTCAGGGCGGTCAGCATCAGGTGGCTTTCCTCCAACCGTTGGGGATCGATGTCATACAGTGCGATGACGCTGTCTGCCAGCGAAGGGGTAAGCATGCTGTCACCGAGTACGTTTTTGGCAAATATGGTGGAACCGGCTCCTAGAAATGTGATTTTGGGCATGAAGGACACTTCCTTTCCTGAAAGATGCAATCTGTTGTTTCATTATAGCGAAACGGGCTTCTTGATGAAAGCGCTGCTTTGTTGTACAATGCTGTCAAAATGTTGCATGTGGAGTTGAGCGGCGTGGAAGGATACCTGTCTTTTGAGGATGATGCGCTTCCCCGTGAACTGTTTATATGCCAGTTTGGGGAGGAAGCCTGTGCGCCCGGCTATGGCTTTGGCCCTACCGTCCGTTCGTATTATCTGATTCATTTTGTACGTTCAGGCCGTGGCAAGCTCCACTGTGGAGGCCGCGTATGCCCCGTAGGACCCGGACAGGGCTTTTTGATCCTGCCGGGAGAGGAGACCTACTATCAGGCATCCTTTGAGCAGCCGTGGCACTATGCATGGGTGGGGTATCGCGGAACGCAAGCGGAATATCTGACACGGATGGCGGGACTGGACGATATGCACCGGGTTTTTACGCCCGATGACCCCGCGCTGGTCTGGCAGGCGATGGAGCAGATGCGCCGGGAAGGCCGGACGCTTTCTCTGACACAGATATCGGCAGTGGGCAACCTTCTGCGCATGATCAGCATGATTGCGCCCGCACACAATCCGGTCGTTGCGGGCGGGACCGCGCGGCAGTATTGTGAAAAGGCGAAGTGGTATCTGGAAGGGCGTTTTGACCGGGACGTATCCGTACAGGAAACGGCGGATTTCGTGGGACTCAGCCGCTCCCAGCTCTATCGTGTCATGATGGAGCAGCTGGGCTGTTCGCCCAGAAGGCTGCTGGCAGAGATCCGCATTCGCCATGCCCAGCAGCTTCTGAAGACCACATCGCTGACCATGGAGGAAATTGCGCGGCGCATTGGCCTGTGTACGGGGGCGCAGTTCGGAACGCTGTTTCGCAGCATGCAGGGCATAAGCCCCGGAAAATACCGACAGCTGGAACGCGAAAAGGAGGCGGCGCCGCAACGGCTGGAGCGCTGAGCAGGCGACGGATGTTCCCTTCACGTTCATCAGGGACGGTGCAAGTTGCTCCACCGCATCGCCCCCCCTGGAAAAGCCACAGGACTCCACAAAAGGGCCCGCCGAAGAAGCCTTCTTCAGCGGGCCCTTTATCCGCGCGGTGCGGGCACTCAGATCTCGTCCTCCAACATACAGTCGATGACGCCGTCAATGCTCTGGCCGCCATCAATAAAGATGGTTTGCCCCACGATGAAGCTGCTCTTCTTCTTATCGGCCAGGAACTGGATCATGGGCACGATATCATCCACGGTTCCGCCGCGTCCGGCCGGGATTTTGCGCTCGAAGCCACGGATATCGCGCTCGCTGTAGCGATCCATGATCTTGGTGTACACCAGCCCCGGTGCGATGCAGTTGACGTTGATGCCGTACTTGATAAGCTCCACACCGATGGACTTGGTGAACATGTTCATGCCGGCCTTGCCTGCGGAATAGGGCAGGGCCTTGCGCTTGACCCACGTCACCAGGCTGTGGATGGAAGAGATGTTGATGATGGAGCCGTGAATGCCTTTTTCGATCATGCAGCGTGCGGCAAGCTGGGAGCAGTACGCTGCGGAATTGAGGTTGAGCGCGATTTGCTCATCCCAGTAATCCATGGGCATATCCACAAAGCCGCCCTTGGGCATTTTCAGCGCACCCCCGGCGTTGTTCACCAGCACATCAATGCGTCCGAAATGGTTGATAAAGGCATTCAGCATACGTTCACACTGGTCGCGGCGGCCGACGTCGCATTGATAAATCTGCGCGTCAACACCATAGCGGCGGCATTCCTCGGCGACGCTTTGCGCTCCCTCGGGCGTTTTGTTGTAGTTGATGCCCACGTCATAGCCATCCTTGGCGAACGCGATGACGGTAGCAGCGCCAATGCCGTGGGAAGAGCCAGTAACCAGAATCGCTTTTCTTTCGCTCATTTGAATTCTCCTTTTACATGCATACTTTCCAGAAATTGCGTGACGGTATAGAGCGGCAGGAACAGGAAGTCCGGCATCACGCCTCCCACCTTGACGATGAGGCCTCGGGCCAGACTGGCGGGATCATGTTCTCCCGAATCCCACGCCTTGCGCAGAAAAGCTGCATATTCATCCATGCAGGAGGCGCAGGCATCAATATAGGCCACTACAGCGTCGGAACCCTCCGCAAGGCTGCCCAGGGGCAGATAATCATGGCCGGCCACAATGCGGCGTATGGGCAGCTGTTTGATCTTTTTTAGCGTTGCCAGATAGCCCGGCAAATCCATGACCAGCGCGATCCCCTGTGTGACCGTTCCGTTGAGCTGCAAGCTGTCGCCGGTAATCAAAGTGCCGCTGCGCTCATCCAGCCAGCAGACCGTGTCGGTGTCGTGACCGGGCGTGGTCACCAGGCGCAAATAACCCGCCAGCGTACCCCCTTCGTCAAGCAGCGCGTCTGCCGTCACACCGCGTAGCGATGCGGGGGCTTCCGGGCTGTACGCCGGGAAGGTGGCCCGGATGAGCCGGCTGTATTTGAGGGGATCCGCCAGCTTGTCTTGCGAGGCGGTAGAACATACCATCAGGATGGAGGGGCACAGCTCCCGGATGCGCGCATGTCCCCCGACATGATCGCCGTGACAGTGGGTGCAGGCCAAGTAGTGGATGTCCGACAAAGACATCCCCAGCTTTTTGAGCGCGGGTACGATGTAGTTGTCCACGTCGGATGCGCTGGCGGCGCTGTCGATCAATACGTTTTGCGTGCCGCGCACAAGCACAACGCCCGTCCATGTGCCGCTGAAGGGGACGCGCAGTCGATAGATGTCCGGCGCCAGGTTAACAAACTCAGGCATGAGAAACCTCCCTACTTTTTTCATCAAAACGAGAAGGACAAATTGATTGTAATGTAGCGGCTATGGGCATACAAGGCGGAAAAAGGCCATCTGTTCAACACGCTTTTCCGTCTTGCGTTTAAAGGGAAAAGGGTGTAAAATAAACCTCTTTATCATCTCTTCCCAAGGATGGATTTTGATTCTGAACAACAGCGCTTTTCGCCCAGGCAGAAATGTTTGTTTTGTTATAGAACAGATTTGTTTTCACCGTTGCTGCCGGGGCCGGACGCCTGTATAATGCAGGTACATTTCTGAAGGGAGTTGGATAGTGTGGCAAAAAAAATCACGGTTGCAGTCATCGGCTGCGGCGACTTTGCCTGCAATTTTGTACCTTTGTTTCAGGCACATCCATATGTTGAAAAAGTATATGTCTGCGATATCATCCCTGAGCGCGCCAGAGAGTATTCCCAAAGGTTCGGGGTCGAGATCATCGACACCTTTGAAAACGCGATAGCCGACTCCAAAATTACGGCCGTGGCCATCTTCACCCAGAGACATCTGCACGGACCGCTGGTCAAGGCGGCGCTGGAGGCCGGGAAGGACGTGTATTCCGCGGTGCCCATGGGCGTGTCCGTGGAGGAATGCCGGGAGATTGTCGAAACCGTAAAGAAGACCGGCAAAACCTATATGATGGGCGAAACCTGCATCTATTATCCCTGCTCCATGTACTGCAAGCAGCGCTACGAAAAGGGCGACTTCGGCACCTTTGTCTATGCCGAGGCCCAGTATCATCACGATATTTCCCACTTTCCCAAGAACTTTCGTGAGGATTTGGTCAATGCCGGCGTGCCGCCGTTCTATTACCCCACGCATTCCACGGCCATGGTGCTGCACGCGCTGAGCACCCGTGCTACGCGCGTTGTGGCCTTCGGCTATGCCGAGGCCCCGGGCAACGGGATTTATGAAAAGGGCGTGAACCAGTGGGATAACGTCTACTCCAACGGCTATTCGCTGATGAAGCTCGCCAACGGCGGCACTGCCCGCATCAACGAATGCCGCCGCATTGGCTATAAGGCCCCCAGCTCCTATATCAGCGCCTTTTACGGGACGAAGGGCAGCTACCAGTTCAGCAATGCCCAGCACATCTTTGCCCGTCTCACCCCCGACGGCGTGGATGCCGTGGACGTAAGCAGCCAGGTCAACCCCGAAGCCATGGAAGCACACCGCGGCGAGAAGGATTTTGTCAATTCGGTGGCAAACCACCGCTGGCAATCGGCGGATCCCTCACCAGTCCAGAAGGAACGTAACAGCTTGCTGCCCAAGAGCTACGCGGGCCTGCCAAACGGGCATATGGCCAGCCACAAGCTGCTGGTGGATGACTTTTGTACGGCCGCATATTTTGAAAAGATGCCCACCGTCAATGCATGGCTGGCGGCCAGATACACGGTGCCCGGACTGCTGGCGCATGAATCCATGATCCGCGACGGACAGGCGTTTGACGTGCCGGATTTTGGCGACGCGCCGGTGTGAGGCAGAAAACTGCGCGGCGGTCAGCGCATTCCGCTGCGGTAATCCATGGGAGACACGCCGCGCAGCTTTCGAAAGGTCTCTGAAAAATGGGAGGGCGAGGAGAAACCCAGGTTGTCCGCGATCTCCTTCATACTCAGATCGGTCGTAACCAGCAGCGCGCAGGCATCGCGGATGCGGCACTGCATCTGGTAAAGATGAATGGTCTGGTGCGCATACCTGCGAAAAAGGCGATTGAGATAAAACGGGTGGTAGCCGAACATGCGGCCAAGGCTATCGGCGGTGATGCGTTCGCGGGAGTGCGCCTCCAGATACTGCTTGAGCCGCTCCACGACGGTTGGCACAGGTTTTTCTCCGGCTTTGGGCTCGCGCATAAGCTGCAATAGCATACCTTTCAGAAGAGCCGAGCAAAGTTCGTTGAAATAGACATCCCGCTTTTCCCGTTCCGACAGCAGCAGGGCCGCGGTCTGCTGGATCTGCGGTACATCCTGAAAAAGCGTGGGAATGGGAAAGAACGCCGGGTCGGGCAACTCGGGCATTCGCTCCGGGCGGAAGCGGGCAGGCGGGTCCGGACGAAACGCCTGCCCGTTGCCCGGCAGATAGGAAAGGCTGAAATTGATATTGTACAGCATGGCGGGGGCGTCCCGGTGAAACAGCATGCGGTACGCATGATCGGGCGGTATGATCAGGCAGGAACCCGCGCGCAGGGTAAGGCGTTTGGTTTCTGTCTCGGCGGCGCATTCGCCCTCGCGTATGGCGAACAGCCGGTAATCGTATGCCTTGATGGGCTCCGAATAGCTGATGGAGCCGCAACGCAGATCCATGTAGCGGATGAAGGGATTGAGCTGTGAAGCGTCCATGGGCATCGTGCCTCCCTTCCTGCCGACGGGACAGCTTGCAAGATTGTAAATTGATATTATAACATGCTCGATGGCATGATACAAGACGGAATTTTGATGCTGAACGGCCGGCTTTTTTCTTTAGACACCAAAGCCGCTTTGGACTATACTGAACACGACAGATTCCCGCACAACATATCTGAAAATAACGGAGGTGTGGCGCATGACGGCGCTTGAATGGGTGCAGAGGAGCAAGATTATCGCCATCGTTCGCGGACTGCCAAAAGAGTATATGACAAGGCTGGCGGAGGCGTTATATGCAGGAGGCATCGACCTGATGGAGGTGACCTTTCACCAGCAGAAGCCGGAAACATGGAAGGACACGGCGGCGGCCATCGCCGCGGTGGACAGTTGCATGGAAGGGAAAATGCTGGTCGGCGCCGGTACGGTGCTCACCCTGGAGCAGCTCGATATGGCCCGGGACGCGGGAGCCAACTATATCATTACTCCCAACACCAACTGTGACCTGATCCGCCGCGTCAAGGAATACGGGCTTCTCTCCTTTCCCGGTGCGTTTACGCCCAGTGAGATTGTAGAAGCGTACGAGGCAGGGGCCGACGCGGTCAAGGTGTTTCCCGTGGGAAACCTGGGCCCGTCCTATATCAAGGCGATCAAGGCGCCGCTTTCCCACATCCCGCTCATGGCCGTGGGTGGCGTAAACGAGAAAAACGCAGCCGGGTTTCTGGCGGCGGGCTGCTGCGGCATCGGTGTAGGCGGGAACCTCGTGAACAAAAGCTGGATCGAAGCGGGCGAGTGGGACAAGATTACCGAACTGGCGCAAGCGTATAGAAAGGCGGTAGACGAGGCGTGAGCAGGATCGTAACCTTTGGCGAGATCATGATGCGGCTGAATCCGGAGGGATATCTGCGGTTTGTACAGGCAGAACGCTTTGAAGCCACGTATGCGGGCGGAGAGGCAAACGTGGCGGTAAGCCTTGCCAACTATGGCGACGACGCCGCTTTTTGCACCAAGGTGCCGGCGCACGAGATCGGCCAGTGCGCGGTCAATGCGCTCAGGCATTACGGCGTGGACACCTCCTGCATGCTGCGTGGCGGCGAGAGGCTGGGCCTGTATTTTGTGGAGAAAGGCGCCAGCCAGCGTGGCAGCAAGGTGATCTACGACCGAGCCAACTCCGCCATCGCGCAGGCCAAACGGGAGGAGTTTGACTGGGACAGCATTCTGGAGGGTGCGGACTGGTTTCACTGGACAGGCATCACGCCGGCACTTGGCGGTGAGCTGCCCGAGATCACACTGGATGCGCTTCGCAAGTGCCGCGAGAAGGGAATAACGGTCAGCTGCGATCTCAACTACCGCGGCAAGCTGTGGAGCCGTGAGCGGGCCGGAGAGGTGATGGGCCGTCTGGTGCCGTATGTGGATGTGCTGATCGCAAATGAGGAGGACGCAAAGGACGTCTTTGGCATCGAGGCGGCAGATACGGATATCATGGGCGGCAAGCTGAACCACGAGGGCTATGTCAGCGTGGCGCGGCAGCTTACGGAGAGGTTTGGATGCAAGGCGGTGGCCATCACGCTTCGCGGCTCTATCTCTGCCAGTGAGAACAACTGGGCCGGCATGCTCTATACGGGCGGGCAGCCCTTCTTCTCTCGAAACTATCTCATCCGTCTGGTGGATCGTGTTGGCGGCGGCGACAGCTTCGGCGGCGGACTCATCCACGCCCTGTGCAAGGGCATGGATGAGCAGAGCACGATCGAGTTCGCAGTGGCGGCAAGCTGTCTCAAGCAGACGATCGAGCATGACTTTAACCTCGTCTCCGAAAAGGAAGTGCTGGCCCTTATGGGCGGCAACGCTTCCGGACGCGTTCAGAGGTAAGGGCTGCGAGGTCATCCCGAAGCGCCGATGCACAGGAAAGCCGGTGTAGCGGCGTGTGCGTTATGTCTGGATAGAACAGATAATATTTGCAGGACCAAACCAGTTGAGAAAAATAAAAAGAAAAGGATGAAAAGAGTATGGAACGCAAATATGAAGATATGCGAAGCTGCTGGGAATTCGGTGAGGCGTCTGAATGCCGCCGCGGCCTGATGCTGGGCATGGGCTATACGGAAGAGGAGTTGAACCGTCCTCTGATCGCCGTGGTTAACAGCTGGAATGAATACAATCCCGGGCACGTGCATCTCAACCAGCTTGCCGAGCGCGTCAAGCAGGGAATCCGTGAGGCAGGCGGCCTGCCGCTGGAGGTAGGCACGACCGCAATCTGCGACGGCATGGTGCTTAAGGACCCCAAGTATATCGAGATCCCCAGCCGCAACCTGATTGCCGACCAGGTGGAGCTGACCGTGGACGGCAACTTCTTTGACGGCATGGTGCTGCTTTCCACCTGCGATTCCATCGTGCCCGGCCACCTGATGGGCTGCGCCCGTCTGGACATCCCTGCCATCGTGGTCACGGGCGGTTACATGCCGCTGGGCACCTTCCGCGGTAAGGAAGTCGTGCATATCCGGGCACAGGACAAAGTGGGCGCGATGGCCGAGGGCAAGATCGATCCCGACCTCTACAACGGCCTCATCCAGCACAGCTGGGGCATCTGCGGCGGCTGCACCTCCATGACCACGGCAAACTCCATGTGCATGATGGCTGAGGCCATGGGCATGACCCTGCCCGGCAATTCATCCATGAGCGCTGTTTCCAGCGAGATCCGCAATCTGTCCTATCGCGCCGGCCTGCGTATCATGGAAATGGTGCGCCAGGGCATCACCGCGCGGCAGATCATCACGCCCGAATCCATCCGCAACGCGATTGCCGTGGATATGGCGGTAGCCGGGTCATCCAACCTGATCTTGCACCTGCCGGCCATCGCGCACGAGGCCGGTTACGACGAGCCCTGGTGGAAGGTGTTCGACGAAATGAGCAACACCGTGCCGCTGCTGAGCCACCTGATGCCGGGCGGCGAGTATTCCGTCAAGGACTTTGACCTGGCTGGCGGCATGCCTGCGCTGATGAAGAACCTGCTGCCCCGCCTCAACGGCGACTGCATGACCGTAAATGGCCATACCGTGCGCGAGAACGTTGAAAACGCCGTCGTCTACAATGACGACGTCATCCGTACGCTGGACAATCCTGTCATGACCGAGCCTGGCCTGGGCGTGCTGTATGGCAATCTCGCTCCCGAGGGGTCCATTATCAAAATTGCGGCGGTTCCCAAGCAGCTTATGCACTACAGGGGCAAGGCCAAGGTGTTCAATTCCCTGCACGACGGGCTGGAGGCGCTGCGCGCGGGCCGGATCCATGAGGGTGACGCCTGTGTGCTGCGGTTTATGGGCCTGAAGGGGCGCTTTGGAACGACCGCCTTTACTTTCCAGGAGGAGCTGAAAGGAAAGCCCACGCTGTACAATTCCTGCGCCATTATCACAGACGGCCGCTTCTCCGGCGGCACCAGCGGTCTGAGCGTCGGCTACGTCAGCCCTGAAGCGGCGCTGTGCAGCCCCCTGTCCATTGTGGAGGACAACGACGAGATCGAGATCGACATTCCCGCCCGCTCCATCACGCTGTGCATCTCGGACGAGGAGCTCAACGCGCGCCTTGAAAAATTCAAATGGGAGTTCTCCGGCAAGGACTATCAGCGCTTCCTGCGCCTGTTCTCCAGGAATGTCGGCTCCATGGCCAAGGGTGGCATATGGGAAGTATGATCACACTACAAACGGACTGCCTGATTCTGGGCGGCGGTCTTGCGGGCTGGATGGCGGCCCGCGAGGCCGCCGCTGCCGGCCTCAAAACGATGCTCCTGCACGACGGCATGGGCGCTTCGCCGTGGGTGCATGGGTTTAATGTGCCCGTATACCCCGAAGATTCGGCAGACATCTTTTTGCAGGATACGCTGGCGAGCGGGCAGGGGCTCAGCGATCCCGCTCTGGCCCGGGCCCTGTGCCAGGATGCCGCCGAGGTATTTGACGAGATACGCGCCATGGGCCTGTCCTTCAACCGTGAGAAGGATGGCAGCTATCAGGCGCTGCGCCCGCTGGGCGCAAGCTGGCCGCGCGTGGTGTCCATCGGAAACGAAACGGGCGCCGCGATATTGACCCGGCTAAAAGAGATGCTGAAGGGCAGTGTGACAGAACTGCCCGCCACGCGTGCGCTGAAGCTGCTGAAGGATGGCAGCCGTGTGTGCGGCGCGCTGGCGTATGACGCAGCGGGAAAGCGGTGGCTGAACCTCCGGGCGAATGCGGTGGTGCTGGCATGCGGCGGCTATTGCGGCATCTATCCCGTTTCCACGAACAAGCGAGATTCCGGCGGCGACGGTGTGGCCATGGCCTACGAGGCCGGCGCAGAGCTTTGCGATATGGAGTTCATCCAGTTTGAGCCCAGCGCGGCGGTATGGCCCCGTGAGCTGGTGGGCACCAGCGTAATTACCACGCTGCTCTTTGAGGGCGCGGTGCTGCGAAACCGCGACGGCGAACGCTTCATGCTGCGATATGGCCCGGAGGGCGACCGCGTCAGCAAGGATGTGATGAGCCGCCGCATCGTAGCGGAGATCGCGCGCGGCAAGGGCACGGAGCACGGCGGCATCTACATGGATATTACCGGTGTCGATCCGGCCCGGCTGGCATCCGGCTATCAAATGTATGTCCAGCGCTATCGCAATGTGGGCATAGATATCACAAAGGAATGGATCGAGCTTGCGCCCGCGCCGCATACGGCGTTGGGCGGCGTGCGTGTGGATGCGCAGGGGCATAGCACCGTGCAGGGTCTGTTTGCCTGCGGTGAGGTAATGGGGGGCCTGCACGGCGCAAACCGCATAGGCGGAAACGCCGGGCTGGAGACCCTGGTGTTTGGGCGCAGAGCGGGAAGGGCGGCAGCGGCCTTTGCTCGGAGCGCCGGGCCGTGCAACGTCGCGCCCGAGCCCGCTCCGCAGCTGGCGGAGGAGAGCTGTTCATCGAAAATCGCGGCGCTGCGCCGCGGGATGCGCGAAGCCCTGTGGGACGGCGTAAACGCCGTGCGCGACGCACAGGGGCTCCAAAAGGCCATAAACGTGTTTTCCGATGGTCTGGAAGCCGTGAGCGCGCTGCGCGGGGTGGATGCACAGGAGTCGTTCGAGCTGCTCCGGCTGAAAAACGATATGATTGCGGCCCACCTTACGGCGCTCAGTGCGCTGACCCGCGCGGATTCGCTGGGCTGCCACGCCCGCAGCGACTATCCGCAGGAGGCCAAGCACACGTATCGCGTCATGGCACGCATGGATGAAAACGCACGGCCTTACGTTTGGAAGGAGGACCTTGAATCGTGAAAAAGGTCTATGTGATCAAGAACCGTTATGTCGACTCGGTCACGCTGATGGGCGTGGCGGTGGAGCTGACCGAACTGCCCGGCGTAACGGGGGCGGAAAGCGGCATGGGCACGAGCCAGAACGTGGATTTGCTGACCGGGTTGGACTATCCCGTGCCCGCGGGCGTTACCAAGAACGACCTGATGATCGCCCTGGATGCGGAAGGACCGGAGGCGCTGGAAGCGGCCTTTGCAGCCGCGCAGGAGCGGCTGGCCTCCGGCGGCGGGCATAGCCGGCGCGTATACCGCAGCGTGGACGAGTTGCCTGTGGGCCGCTATGACGTTTTGCAGATTTCCTTGCCCGGCGAATATGCCGTCCAGGAAGCTCGCAGGGCCATTGACAGGGGAATGGACATCTTCATGTTCACGGCGGACGTAACGCTGGAGCAGGAGCGTGCCCTCAAGGAATACGGCCGGGATCATGGCAGGCTGGTCATGGGGCCGGATGCGGGCGTGGGCCTGCTGGGCGGTGTGGCGCTGGCAGCGGGCAGCATCGTCAGGCCCGGACCGGTGGGCGTGATTGGTGCGTCCGGTTCCGGATCGCAGGAGGTCGCGTGCCTGATTGAGCAGATGGGCAGCGGTGTCACGTGCATTTTGGGCACGGGTGGCCGCGACCTGAAAAAGGAGGTGGGCGGCGTATCCATGAAGGCCGATATGAAGCGGCTGGAAAAGGACGAGGATACGAAGCTCATCTGCCTGGTGTCCATGCTGGCGGACCGGGAAGTGATGGAGGAGGTGCTTCTGGAGGCGGATCAGCTGACCAAGCCGGTCGTAGCCGTGTTCCTGGGCGCGGACGAAACGCTTTATCAGGGCCACAGGGTAACAGGAACCTACAGCCTCCAGGAGGCTGCCAAGGCCTGCGTGCGCCTCGTGACAGGGCGCGAGCCCAGCATCGGCTGGACGGAAGAGGAGGCTGCGGCCATCGCCCGCGAAAAGGCGGCCTCACTTTCCCGTGAGCAAAAGTATTTCCGCGGCCTCTATACGGGGGGCACCTTTGCGGAGGAAACACTGATGACGTTTCGCGCCGTCGCTCCGGAAATCGCTCTGCATACCAACCGGGATAACACGAAGTATGCCGCTCGCCTCCAGACGCACAAGCGCAGCGAGGGTCACACCCTGCTGGATATGGGCGATTTGGATTTTACTGCCGAAGCGCCGCACACGGTGTTTGACCCCACCCAGCGGGTGGAGCGCCTGCGGCAGGAGCTGGCCGACCCGGAGGTGGCGCTCGTGGCGATGGACATCATTCTGGGGCCGGGCGTGGCGCCCGACCCTGCCTCCTGCTATGTTCCGCTGATGAGGTCGCGGCCCGATGTGATCTACGTCTGTGCCGTATGCGGCGGCGAAGGAGACCCGCAGGGCAAGGAAGACATTGCCAGGATGCTCAGAGAGGCTGGCGCGGTGGTAGCGGACAGCAACTATGAAAGCGCGCGCTTGTGCGCCATGATCTGCCGTCAATTGGGGAGGCGTGAATAATGGAAGGCATCTACAAGCAAAAGCCGAGAGTGGCCAACCTTGGCATCCTGCTGTTTTATAAGGCGCTGGAAGCGCAAAACTGCGATTGCACGCAAATCGAGTGGACCCCGCCCTATAAGCAGCCCGAGGAGATCGAGGAACTGCTGGACGAGTTTCTCTAAAGCGTCGCATACGGCCGGGAAGACAATGCCAAAGGAGGTAGTCGGAGATGGACATCAGGGAAAGAATTGCGCAGGCCAACCAACAGGCCGTGGCGTGCATCATAGACAGCGATCCCTACTGGGTAGATATCCGTCCCGCAGGAGAGTGTGTGGAAGGGCTGGAGGATCATATGATCCTCCATTCCGGCCCGCCTGTGGATTATGATGACATGGTCATGCTGCACAAGCGCGGCATGGTGAGTGCCATGCTGTTTGAGGGATGGGCCAAGGACGAGAAGGAGGCCGTGGAGATCATCCGTTCCGGGGAAATCCGCATCGACTCCGCGCTCAACCACAACACCGTCGGAGCAGGAACGGGCATCATTACCAAGTCCGTAGCAATGAACGTTATTGAGGACCGGCGCAACCACACCACGGCGGCCACCTTCCCGGCGGAAGGGCCCTTCCAGGGCGGCTTTTGCGGCTGGGGCCTCTACAGCCCCGAGATTGCCGAAAACCTGCGCTACATGCGCGAGGTTCTTTTCCCGCCTCTGCGTGAAATGTTGGCCAAGGAGGGCGGCATCGCCATCAAGCCCATCCTGGCCGAGAGCATGCAGATGGGCGATGAAAACCACACCCGGCAGACGGCGGCTGATTTGCTGTTTGACAAGCAGGTTCTGCCCAGGCTGTTCGAGATGGACCTGCCCAAGGAACAGATCATGCGCACGGTCAAATACATCGTGGAAACGCCCCGCTTTTTCCACTGCTATGGGCAGGGGGCTTCCCGGGCCGCGGCTATTGCGGCGGACGGCACGGAGTATTCCACCATGGTCACCGCACTGGCGGGCAACGGTGTGGAGTTCGGCATCAAGATCGCGTCGCTGCCCGGGCAGTGGTTCACCGCGCCCGCGCCCATGATGAAGGGCCGCTATACCTCCACCCAGTACACGGAAAAGGATCAGCTCCCATGGCTGGGAGACAGCTGCGTGGTGGAAACGGCCGGCCTGGGCGGCTTTGCGGCGGCGGCCAGCCCCATCGTATGCAGCCTGCGCGGCATGAGCCTGCAGGACTGCATCGGGCAGACGCGCGAGATGGAGCGCATCTCCATCGCAAAGAATCCCAACTATCCCATTCCCAACCTGGACTTTGATCCGCTGCCTGTGGGCATCGATATCCGGCTGGTACTCAAAACGGGCGTATGCCCCGCCATTCACGGCGGCATGTTCAACCACGAGGGCGGGCTGATTGGCGCGGGCATGGCGCGCGTACCCATGGAGTGTTTCCAGAAGGCCATGAAAGCCTTCGCAGCCAAATACAGGAATTAATCATCAAAACGCCGCAGCGCCGGATCATTTTGAAAAGGCGCTGTGGGTTTTCCATTCCTAAAAGGAGGCGTGTGTGGTGCGCAAGATTCTGGTGCTCAACCTGGGCTCCACCAGCTTTAAATTCAAGCTTTACAACATGGGCGGGGAAGAGACCCTTTTGGCCTCTGGCGGCGTGGAAAGCATAGGCACAGAGGGGGCTTACCGCATCCGGGCAAACGGCAGAGAGGAGAAAGAGCGTTGCCGGTGTCAAACGCACATCGACGCGCTGGAATGGTGCATGGCCGTACTCAGTCGCATGGGCGTCCCCGTGGACATGGCCTCACTGGATGCCGTTGGCTACAAGGCGGTGCATGGAGGCGGTATATCCGGGTCCCGGGTGGTGGACGACACGCTGATGGCGGAGATGGAGCGCATGTGCGCACTGGCTCCCGCGCACAATCCGGTCTACCTTGAAATGATGCGCCGCGTGCAGGAGCGCTACCCCGGACTGACGCAAATCGCCTGCTTTGAAACCGCCTTTCACGCCACGATACCCTTGGAACGGGCCGTGTACGGCATTCCCTATGAGTGGGTGGAGCAGCTTGGCATGCGGCGCTACGGCTTTCATGGCTCCAGCCACAGCTACATCGCCTGGAAGATGGAGCGGGAAGCGCCGGAGGCCAGGCGCCTTGTGAGCGTGCATCTGGGCGGTTCCAGCTCATTGTGCGCCATTCGGGACGGCAGGAGCATAGCCACTTCCATGGGAGCCACACCGCAAAGCGGGCTGTTTCACAACAACCGCGTAGGTGATTTGGATGTCTTTTGCCTGCCGGTCATTATCCACCAGACGGGCGGTGTAGAGGCAGCCATGAAGGCGCTTTCCGGGCAAAGCGGTTTGCTGGGACTAAGCGGCGTCAGCAACGATATGCGCAAGGTGGAGGAGGCAGCGGCGCAGGGCAATGAACGTGCGCAACTGGCCATAGGTGCCTTTGCGGATGAGATCGTAGGCTATATTGGCATGTATACCGCTTATCTGGGCGGACTGGACGCCATTTGCTTCACCGGCGGCATCGGCCTCAACGACGCTTCGCTCAGGCAGCGCATAGCCGACAGACTGAGCTTTGTGAACGCGAGGCTGGACCCCCGGTGCAACAGAAGCGGCTATGAGGGCCGTATCAGCACCCCGGATAGCGGTGTGGCGATATGGGCATTTGAAACCAACGAGGAGATTATGGTCGCGCGGGGCTGCATGCGCGTGCTGGGCGCATGAGAGGAAGGGAAGGGCCTCTTCCATGCGCCCATAAAGCCTGCGCGGAAAGGAACGGCAATATGGACAAGCTGATCGAAAAGCTGGAAACCTCCGTAGAAAACGGTGCGGAGGTCATTGTAGTGGGCGGCGGCATTGCCGGGGTTGCGGCAGCGGTGGCGGCCGCGCGCAGCGGGGCGGACGTCCTGCTGCTGGAAAAAGGCGCGCTGCTGGGAGGGCTGGCCACGAACGGACTCATCAGCTGGTATGAGCCGCTTTGCGACGGGCACGGCGAACAGCTTATGACGGGGCTAGCAGAGGAACTGCTCAGGCTGTCCATCCGTTATGGAGACGACACGCTTCCCCGGATCTGGAAGGACGAGGCCCGCCCGGTGGATCGCAGCCTGATCAGCCCTGAAAAGCAGCATCCCATAGGCGGCCGATATGCGACCTTTTTTTCACCCACGATTTTTCAACTGGCGCTGGATGAATTGCTGAAAAAGGAAGGCGTGCGCATCCGCCTGGATATTCTGGCCGCGCGTCCCGTCATGGAAGGAAGCCGCTGCACTGGCATCTGCTGTGAAAGCAAGTCGGGGCGTCAATACTTTCCCGCAAAGATCGTGGTGGACGCCAGCGGCGATTCGGACATGTTTTTCCGTGCGGGCGCCCCGTGCGCCGAGGGACAGAACTACTTCAGCTTCTTGGCCCATGTAACGGATACTTCGGAAAAGAAAAAGGCGCTTCAACAGCGCCGCTGGATGTCCATCGGAGCCGATCTGCATGGTAGGGGCCAGCGGGAAGGCGAGCCCTTTACCCCCTGCCTGACAAACGAGCAGATAACGTCCTTCCTGCTGGATGGCCGGGCCGCGCTGCTGGAAAAGGTAAAGACGAAGGATCGGCGGCAGTTTGAGGTCACTTCTCTGCCCTCCATGCCTCAGGCCCGCAAAACACGGCGCATCAAGGGCGCCAGCACCCTCACGGAGGCGGACTGCAAGCGGCGCTGTGATACGACCGTCGGCCTTGCGTGCGACTTTGAAAAGCCCGGCGACTGGTATGAGATTCCGTGGGGCTGCCTGTACAGCGAAGCCGTTGACAACCTGCTCGCAGCGGGACGGATGGTCTCTTCGGACGGCTGGGCCTGGGATGTGACGCGCGTGATTCCGGTATGTGCGCTTACGGGACAGGCAGCCGGGACGGCCGCAGCGCTGATGGCGCGGGAGGACGTTGCAGCGGCGCGGCTCTCCATGGATGAGCTGCAGGCGGCTCTGCAGGCGCAGGGTGTGCGTCTGCACCATGACCTGTAAAAGAGCTGCCGTCCTGCGCGCCGGCCCATAAAGGAAAAACAGGACGCTGTTGACAGAAAGGAACTTGCTTTTATGAAGGACGTTATCATTCGCTCGGACAGGCTGACCGTGCATGCAAATGCGCTGGGTGCGGAGCTCAAGGGCGTTGAGATGGATGAGCTGGAATACCTCTGGCAGGGCGATGTGGACAGCTACGCGCGCACCTCTCCCACCTTGTTTCCCATTGTGGGGCGCTTCCTCAGCGATACCTATTATGTGGGCGACCGGCCTTATGGCATGCAGCTCAATGGGATCGTCATGGACCGCAATTTCCGGTGCGCAAGCTGTGCCTCAGACCGGGTGGTCTTTCAGCTGGAAGCAGATGAGCGTACGCGCCAATCCTATCCATTTGACTTTGCCCTGACAGTCGGCTATGCTGTGCAGGGCGATACCCTTGCGGTGAGCTACAAGGTGGAGAACCGTGGCAGTATCCCCATGCCCTTCTGCCTGGGGTGCCATACCGCCTATAACTGGCCCCTCCTGCCCGGCGATGACCCGCAGGATTACAGCCTTCGCTTTGAAAAGGAGGAGGAGCTGGAATCTTTCAATCCCTTTGGCTGGCGGCAGCCCTTCGTGCAAGGGAGGGAACGCCCGCTCAGTCATGCACTGTTTACCAATTATACACGCAGCGTTACGGGCCTGCGCTCTACCTGGCTAGAGTTTGGCAGCCGCAAACATGGACGGCGCGTGCGCATCCGGCGCGGATCGTTTTCCTATCTTGCCATGTGGACGCCGCATGATCATGAAGCGCCGCTGCTTTGTCTGGAGCCGTGTACCGGCCTGCAGCCCGGTAACCATGGATGTCTCCGGCTGGAAGACCGTGACGGCTGTGTTACGCTCTCACCCGGAGAGGTGTGGGAAGGCAGTTTCTGGCTCTCCTTTTCCTGAGAAAGTGGGGCCGGGGTAACCGGCTTTTTCGGCGCGCCGGCTTTCTGCCAGAGGCAGGCCAGCAATCCGGTACCAAGGGACGCAGGAAAGCGAGGAGATGGTTTTCAGACTGCGGGCTGAAGCGAAAGCCCTTGGAAAGCAGGGGGAGGCGGCTTTGCGCAGCAGCAATGCCGCACATGACAATCCGCTGTGCCAGAAAAGGAGATGAAGTGCGATGTACAGACTGATTGTGGTCGATGACGATGTGGACGCCGTCAACAACATCGCCAAGGACTTTCCATGGGAACAGTCCGGCTTTACGCTGGTGGGTTCCTTTCAGGATGGCGAAAGTGCGTTGGCGTGGCTGAAGACGCATACGGTCGATCTGATCCTTTGCGACATCAAAATGGCCCGCATGAACGGAATCGAGCTGGCGCGGCAGATGCAGCAGGCACACAGAAAGGAAAAACTGGTTTTCATCAGCGGCTTCAAAGACTTTGACTATGCGCAGAAGGCGCTGGAGTACGGCGTTTTTCGCTACTGCATCAAGCCGGTCACATTCCGGGAGATGCAAAAGACCATCGCCGCGATTCGCGAGACGATTGAGCGCGAGCGCGGCGTTCATCTGCCTGCTGATAGCGCGCACTCCGGCGAGGCGAACAGCCACAGCATCGCCGATGTGAAGATTGACCGGATCCGCCGCTATGTGCAGGACCACTACGCCGGTGTGACGCTGCGGCAGCTCGCGGAGTTCATGCAGATGAACACCACCTACCTGTCGTACTATTTCAAGGAAAAGACGGGTCAGAAGCTGTTTGACTATATCACCGAAGTGCGGTTGAACGCCGGACTGGAAATTCTTAAGACAGACAGCTACCTGAATGTAGCGGAGGTGGCGCAAAAGGTGGGATATACGAACGCCATCAGCTTTTCACGCAGCTTCAAAAAACAGTTCGGCGTCTCCCCTTCTCAGGTGCGGCGAAACTTTGACTCCACGGAGGAAAAAAAGTGAGGCGAGGCACGGTTCGCAGGCCAGGAAAGAAAGGCGCTGGCGGCACGCTGAAAAAGCAGATGATCGTCATGGCTGCGATGCTGGCCATATTGGCTTTTGAGGCGGTCTATCTGGCATACCAGAGCTCCAACCGTCTGGCGTCCTCGGTGTCGGACGTATGGCAGGGCATGCTGGAGACACAAAGCGAGCATGTAAGAAACAGCCTGTTCATGAAAAATCCCTATCTCACCCCCGACACGCTGTACCTGGCCAAGCTGAAGGCGGCCTTCTATGACGATCCCGATATGGTCGTAGAAACCAGCCGGGAGGCAGGATGTGATCCGGGACATGTCTCGCTGGCGATTTCAAACCTGTGCAGCAATATTAAAATGGGGATCACCTACAGCAACAGCCTGCGTTCCTGCTACTGGATGCTGGAAGATCCGGACGCGCCGTATGTTCTGATTAACGGCAATCCCACGATCAAGGCAGAGGTCACCGACGCCGAATGGATGGATGTTTGCCGCGAAATGGAGCAGGATGTGAGGGTCGAATGGCGCACCATCCCCCTTTCCTACCTGAACAACACGTCGGTACTGACCGTTTATCGGCGCATTCGCTCGGAAAGCTTCCTCCCGGGCGAGACGATCACGGGCTATTGGGTACTCAATTACGATCTGTCAAACATGCTCAGCGCCTTCACGGCACAAATGTCTGGAGCGGGGTTCGTCTGCCTGTACGATACACGGCGTGAGGACAGCCTGACGGTGGGCAATTTTGAACTGCCCCAGCAGGAGGAGACGGAGATCGTGGAAAAGGTGTTGCAGGCGTGGGAGACGTCCAGCCCCACCGGCGTGGTTCGCAATGGTCAGAACGAGGCGTTCTATTACCGCGCCGAGGAGGTCTGTCCCGGGACGCTGAGCATCGTATGCATACAGGACCGGCAGCTCAGTCAGGCGCTGGACGGCGTGGTCAGGTCCATAACGGCCGCGCTGCTGGTCAGTTGCGTGGCGGTGGCGGGCATCAACCTTTATTCCATCCTGCGTTACCGCAAGTACAGCAGGGGTTTGCGCAAGATGTTTGATGCGCTCAGAAGCCGTCAGGGCGAGCAAAGAGCGGCGGAGGACCCCCAAGAAAGCACCGGCAGCGAGATTCTGTTGCAGCGGATTTTGAACAACGACGTGGATTTGGAGGAGCTGCAGGGACTGGTGGAGTCCAAGCGGGAATTGAAGGCCGAGCTGGACGCCCTGTATGGCCATGTGCAGATCAACTCTCATTTTCTCCTCAACACGCTGGATTCCATCTACTGGTCCAGCGTAAGCCGGATGGGTGCGGACAGCAAAGAATCGGCCATGATCGGCGACCTGTGCGAGATCCTGAAATATGCGCTGGATTCCTCGGACTTGTACACCTCCCTTCGCGAGGAGGTGGAATGCACGCTGCGCTATATCGAGATCCAGCAAATGCGCAAGAACATCGTATTCAATGTGGAATGGGACATACCGGACGAGCTGTACAACGCGCGCGTATGCAAGCTGATTTTGCAGCCGGTGATCGAAAACTGCGTGCAGCACGCCTTTCAGACCACAAAGGAGCGTGCGTTCCGCATACGGATCGCGGCCCGGAAAACAGAGGAGGGCTACCTGTGCATCAGCGTGGAGGACAACGGCTATGGCATCAGCCCCAAACGCATCCGTCAGATGAACCTTGAAATGAAAAAGCAGCGATATTTGCGCATCCGCCATATCGGCCTGGCAAACGTCAACCGCCGCCTGCAGGTGCAGTTTGGCGGGCGAAGCGGCGTATCGCTCAGCGCCATTGAGGGAGGCGGGCTGCGCGTGTGCCTTACGATGAAGTACGGCGTCTACGAGCCCGACGTCGCGCTGAACAAAGCATGAGATATCCCGGTGAAATGCCGGCGTTCAGAAAGGAGAGCTAACCGGATGAAACAGTGGTATCAGGACAGGATGTATGCGCGCGTGATTCGCATGGATGGCCGTGTGGACCGCGTGCAGCTGGATTGCATGGAGGATTGCGGCACGCTGATCGCATCCTTCCCGGAGCAGGCGGATTGGACGGATATCCGCACCGTTGAATTTGCTCCGGAGATGGGGCAGAACAAGGCCGGCCAGGACGGCTATTACATCATTCCGCACGGGGAGGGAAGCGTAGGAGACACCATTCTGTGCCGCTTCCGTGAGCGTGAGGACACCGAAATGGTTTTGGACCGCTTTGCCATGCCGATATGGAGCTGCATTCAAAGCCGGGGAAGTTTCGTGGCCATCGTATCTTCGATGACGTACGAATATCGGCTGGCCGTTGGCGTAAAGGACGGCGTATACTCCTGCTACGCCTGCTTCGATCTAAATGGCCACATGCCCTATGAGCCCATCACCATTGAATTCCGGCTGCTGGACGACAAGGCGGACTACAACGAAGCCGCCCTGGCCTATCGAGAATGGCGCGAACAGCGGGGAGAGCTGCGCCGCTATGACGTTCGCGCCAAGGAGCGTCCGCAGGCGCGCTATACGGCGGAGAGCATCTATGTGCGCATCCGTCAGGGATGGAAGCCCGTCCCGCCTCCGGTGCGCGAGCAGACGCCCGAAACCGAGCCGGAAATGCATGTGGCGGCTACGTTTGACGACGTATCCGAGCTTCTGGACGTCTTTGCGGCGCATGGCATCGACAAGGCGGAGATCTGTCTGGTCGGCTGGAACAAGAGCGGGCATGACGGCCGCTGGCCCCAGCCCTTCCCTGTCGAGGAGCGCCTCGGCGGAGAGGAGGCGCTCAAACGGCTGACTGCGAAGGCGCGCGCCATGGGATACGCGATGGTCTGCCACACCAATTCCACCGACGCCTATTCCATCGCCGACTGCTGGGCAGAGACCGACATCCTTTGCGATGAGGCAGGTGCGCCCGTCAAGAACAATCAGCCCTGGAGCGGCGGCGACATGTACCAGGTGTGCCCGCTGTGCAGTCTCCGTCAGGCGATGGAGCTGCTGCCGAAGGTCAGGGCGCTGGGTTTTGAAGGCACCCACTACATCGACGTGATCTCCACGGTCTTCCCCCGCACCTGTCATGCGCCCGGCCATCCTGTCACACGCAGGCAGTGCGCAGCCCTGTGGAATCGTATCTTGCGCTTTGCACGCCAGCAGTTTGGCGGCATCAGCTCGGAGGGCGGCTTCGACTTTACCGCGCCGGAACTGGACTTTGGCCTGTACGTTTCCTTCGGGCTGGGGGACTGCCCCCTGGCGGATGACGTTGTGCCGTTTTGGCAACTTGTCTATCATGGCTACATCCTCAGCAATCCCTATAGCAAAACCGTCAACCCCACCAATGATGACCTGCTGAAGGTTGTGGAGTACGGTGGACGGCCCACGTTCTATTACGATTCCAAATTTGTGACGCCGGATCCCAACAAAGACGTCAACTGGATGGGCGAGAACGATTATCACTGCCACACGCCAGAGGACCGTCAGAGCAGTGCAGAATGGATCGCACGGGTGTACCACTGGTACGAGGGGATTCGCCATCTGCAAACGCTTACGATGGAACGCCATGAAATCCTGCCGGACGGCGTGCGCCGCGTGACCTATGAAAACGGCGATCAGATCGTCGTTGATTACCACCAAAAGAAAGCCTATCTCAATGGCAAGCAGATTCTGCCCCTGGAGTGAGCCTGAGGCATGCGGGAGGTCCATCCTCCGCATGCCTTTTCAATGTCCCGGAAGCGTACGGGGGGTGCAGGGTTCGACAAAAAACTGTATAAACTGGGCGTTAATATTCCTAAATATATATTTCGATGCCATAAATCAAAAGACAAATCATTGCGGTTCACTTTTGCAATGAATATACTACAAAGTAGCTTCATTCCGAAAACAAAATGAATAAGGAGGTATATCTGAATGAAGAAAATGATTACCTGGATCATGGTGCTGGTGATGGCCCTGTCTCTTACCAGCTTTGCGGCTGCAGAAGAAGCTGTCACCCTGCGTCTGTGGATGTGGGACGACGCGCAGCAGCCCGCCATGCGCGCCATGGCCGATGAATATGAGGCGTCCCATCCTAACGTCACCATCGAAATCAGCTGCCAGGCCGACGTTTCCGGCCTCAACCAGCGGATTCAGGCGACCATCGGCACGTCCGACGCCCCCGAGATCTTCTTCATGAACTACAACCTGGCGGCTGAGTATATCCCGCTGGGCATCGTGGCTGACCTGACCCCCTATGGCATCGATCAGTCCGACCTGGCCTCCGGCATCGTTAACGCCTACACGGTGGACGGCAAGGTGTACGCCGTGGCAAAGGATACGGATTCCTACGCCGTGTTCTACAACAAGGCCCTCTTCGATCAGGCCGGCGTGCCCTACCCCGACGATTCCTGGACGATCGCTGATTTCTGCGAGACCGCCAAGAAGATGACCAGCGACGGCGTTGTGGGCTGGACCAGCTCCACCTCCGACCGCGTGTGGTACAACTTCATCTGGAGCAACGGCGGCCAGATCTACAGCGAGGACGGCACCACTGCCGCCATCAACACCCCTGAGAGCGCTGAGGTCATTCAGATGCTGATGGATCTCTCCGCCAACGGCTACGCCTACACGGGTCCCCAGCTTGCCGAAGTGTCTGATACCGCGGCCTTCACCTCCGGCATCGCCGCCATGACTATCAACGGCTCCTGGATGATTTCCCAGTACGCCAGCGCGCTGGGCGACAACCTGGGCATCGTTGAGCTGCCTTCCGGCGCGGCCGGCAAGTTCAGCGCCAACCACGGCATCGGCTACTCCACCACCACCTCCAACGAGCATATGGAGGAGACGGTTGACTTCCTGAAGTACCTGGCCACCTATGATGCCCAGGTGAAGCAGATCGAGGTTGTCATCCCCGCCAATCTGACCTGCGCCTCCGCTTGGGAGAGTGTGTATCCCAACGTGAATGTCGGCGCCTTCATGAATGCGCTGTCCTATGGCCGCAGCTACCTGTCCACCGTCAACGCTACCCTGGCCCGCACCGCGTATCAGGATGTGCTGGCCCGTCTGCGCAACGGCGACTTTGCCAACGCCGAGGAGTTCTGCGCTGCCGCCGAGGAGGCTGTGAACTACGCTCTTTCGGAGTAATCGCTGATTCCTTTCCACTTAGGGCGTAAAGTGTTCCAACCGAGGCTGCCGGGGCAGCGATCGAGTCCCGCCCCGGCAGCCTTTTTCGCAAGGACGACCTTTTGTGCATCCTTGCGTTTGCATATTTCGGCGGCTCGCGGCAGCCTTTGCCTGCGCCGCGGCACCGGTTGTCAGCTCGGCGGGTGCCTGACGCGGCTGCAAAAACATACGCCGCTTGCAGATGCAACAAAAAGGAGGTCCTCCCGATGAATAGCCCCGCAATTTCCGAGCGCGAATTGCGTTACCGCCAGCGCTACAACGGCAAGGAAGTGCTCACGGCGTTTTTGTTCCTGCTGCCGCTGCTGGTGGGCATCATTTTGTTCTTTATCGTGCCGATTGTCGAAACGTTCTACTATTCTTTCACCCGATGGAAGGGAATCGGTACAGCGCAGTGGATCGGCATAAACAACTACATCAAAATGTTTACCAGGGATACCAAGTTCGGCATGGAGGTAAGCAACACGTTTGTCTATGTGCTGGGCTCGGTGCCGCTTACCCTGATCGTGGCCGTGATTTTTGCCGCGATGATGAATTCCAAAATCAAAGCGGTCGGCTTCTTTCGAGTCATCTACTTCCTGCCAAACGTGACGATGGCCACCGTAGTGGTGATGATCTGGCGCTGGCTGCTGAACTCGCAGTATGGAATTGTCGATATTATCCTGGACGCGCTGTTTGGCATACGTCCCGCATGGATGACGGACCCGAACCTCACCATGCTCAGCATGTGCATGATTTCCGTATGGTCGGGCATGGGCTACTGTATCGTGATTCTGCTGTCCGGGTTGCAGGGCATATCCCAGACATACTATGAGGCGGCGCGAATTGACGGCGCTTCCGGCCTGCAGCAGTTTTTCAAAATCACGGTGCCGCTGCTTACCCCCACGATATTTTTCCTGCTGGTCACGCGCATCATAGCCGCCTTTAACCAATATGACATGGTGTATATGATGGCCGACAGCGCTACCTCGGGAGCGGTGGGACCCATTACCGACAGTTTGAGGACGCTGGTATTTGGCGTGTATCAATCTGCCTTCGCGGATATGCAGATGGGCTACGCCTGCGCCAAGGCCGTGTTCCTGTTCTTTGTGATCCTCATCGTGACCGCCATTCAGATGATTGGTGAGAAGCGTTGGGTCAACTACTGATGGAAGGGGGAGAAGTAAAAATGACTGCCGCACAGACCATGGCCAGGCCGCATCGAAGGATACAGCCCGGACGCGTGCTGATGTACATAATCCTTATTCTTGGCGTCATTGTGATGCTGTTTCCCTTCATATGGATGCTTTTGTGCTCCTTTAAATCCAATATTGAGGTGATCCAGATCCCCCCCACCTTTTTCCCCAAGGAATGGGTGGCTGACGGCTATATCCGTGCATGGGAACGCAATATCGTTACGCCCTACATCAACACGGCGATCACCTCGGTTTGCATAACGGTGTTGCAGCTTGTCACGGCTTCAATGGCAGCCTTCGCATTTGCGCGGCTTCGGTTCCCGGGCAGAAATGTGCTGTTTTTGGTGGTGCTGTCCATGATGATGGTGCCGCAGAACATGACCATGATTCCCAAATTCCACATTGTGCGTGCGCTTGGCGGCTACGATAAGCTGATCGGCATTATCATGCCCAACTTTATCAGTATCAACGTCACGTTCTTCATCCGGCAAAACTTCCTGAGCTTCCCATCGGAGCTGGAGGAGGCCGCGAAGATCGATGGCTGCTCCATCCCGCGTATCTTTTTGCAGATCCTGTTGCCGCTTTCCACCTCCATATTGACGGCAATGGGCATCATGGTGCTTCTGTGGGCATGGAACGATCTGCTTTGGCCGACGATCATCATCACCCGCGAAACGAATCGGACGCTGAGCATGTTTATTGCGCTGTGCAAGGGGCAGTACATAACGGACTATGGCTTCCTCATGGCGGCCAGCGCACTAGCCGTGGTGCCGATGATTATTGTTTATATCATCTTCCAGAGAGCCTTTGTAGATTCGATCACCATGACGGGCATCAAGGGCTGATGCAGCGGGGAGACCGCCGCAAAGCCAATCATACCGATCAAAAGAAGAACGCCTCCGGCCTATCCCTCGACGGGACGGCCGGAGGCGTTTGCCTGTTGTTTGCGTTACGAAAAAGCTTCAGCTGGACTTGCCATACACTTTTCGGTACGCGGCAGCAGATGGATGCGGGGCGGCGGCCATGGGCAAGGTGGACAAAAAGGCCGGAACAGCCACATCTTCTGCCTTGATTTTTTTCGTGAATTCCATATAATAAGGTAATCGTTGAGAATCGTTCGGGGAAAGGGGCGGAGTCCGATGCGCGAACAGGATGTTCCCGTATTTTATGACGAAAAGTCCTCCACTTCTTCCCAGTACGCCAACACGATCCAGGGCATCCGTATGGCGGCCGCCCGTTACGGCATGCATCTGAATTTGTTTTCAGATGCCGATTTTGACAAAACGGATTTTTCGTCGCTTCCACAAATCGCCATTGTCACGGGAACCAGCCTGCCTTTTATCCAAAAGGCGATCTCCCGGCTGAGGGACAACGATCGCTTTGCCGTACTTGCCGGAATGGATTCGGAACAGTTCGGATATGACGTGTCCTGCGCCACGCCATCGCGGCGCGCAGAAACCCTGCAGCTGATCAACTATCTGTGCAACTGCGGTAAAAGAAGAATAGCCATGGTGGGTTTTGGCATGCGCTCCATCAACGACAGCTTCCGTTATCACGCGGCCATGAGCGCTGTCGCGTCATGGGGCGAGGTTTTTCAAGAAAGGGACGTGTGGCGCTGGGAACAGGATCCGATGGACAGCTTCCGCAGCTTTGCCCGGGTGGCCCGGGAATATGAGGCGGTGGTATGCCCAAATGACGCCATTGCTATTTACCTGGTGAACTATCTCAAACAGCAGGGCATAACCGTCCCCGATGATCTGTTTGTGGCGTCCTTTGGCAACATGGCGATCGGCCGGTACCACCGGCCCTCCATCACCAGCATGACCATGGACATGCAATATGTCGGCAAACAGGCCTTTTCCGTATGGCGGCATCTGATGAAGAGCGAGCAGTCCATGCAGCGCATCGCCCTGAGAATTACCGTGCCCAGCAAGATCCTCATTCGGGAAAGCACTGCCCATATGCCTTTACAATCCGGCGTTTGCGCCGTTTTCCCGTCGCACCAGGACAGTTTTTATCACCAGCCCGCCATTTCCCGGCTGGTCCGCCTGGAAAAATGCATCAGTCAGAGGGATGAGACGGATATGCAGATCCTGCGCCTGCTGATGGCAAAAAAAAGCTATGAGGAGATCTCCGATGCGCTGTTTATCAGCAACAGCACCCTTCGGTATCGCCTCAACAAGATTTATGCCGATGCGGGTACAAAGGGAAGGCGCGGCTTTGAGGCTTTGGTTCAGGAAAGCCTGGGCCCGGGCAATCCCTTCGATAAAACAGAATAAGCCTCAGCTATGGCAGCGTGCCAGCACGCTTTGAACCGTTTTGTCCAGCAGCTCGCGCTCCTGCGGGGTCAGCGCTTCGCCGCGCCACTGTTTTTCCCGCGCCGAGCGATAGGGCGAAAGGATATCCATATCCAGCTTTTCCACACAGTCGTCGGGCGTGTCCAGATTGCCGATGCGGTAGGTCATGTATTTGAAAAACTGACGGGTAAAGGTATAAAGATCCAGCGCGCCAAGCTCGCTTTTTCGCTCCAGCGTATCACGGTAAAAAAATGCCATCAGGCTGTCCGTCTGCGCCGGGGATAATCGAAGTGAGTGAGTACAGGCTTTCAAGAAGGTTTGGACATCGCAGTAATGCACATAGTCATGCAGCAGGATGACAGGAATATCTCGCGTATCTGCTGCCTGCGCGTTCATGCTGTCGATGATCCGGCTCAGTTCCTCAAAGCGTTCAAACAGGTTCATAAGTGCTTCCTCTCATGTGGCAGATCAGTATCCCTAGTGTAATCCTTCCCGCGCAAAACCGCAAGACGGAATTTTCATGCGATTCCCTGCTGAGATTCCTGTCGACAGAAGGCGGCGGAAACGGTATCATAGAATCGTATGCAGAATCAGAGTTGCAATGGGAGGATACCCTCATGACCACATGGGAACAGAAACGGGATTCATCGCCATTGCGTGGGCCCCTGGCCCCGTATGACGGGTTGCTGCGGGTCACCCCCGGATTTCCGGGCACTTGTCAGGGACGTGTTCATTCGGTTTTTCATCGCGTGGTCAATGTGGAGATGCAAAGTGAGGGGGACAGTCGCCTGCTTGTGCTGGCTGCTCCGCAAGTGCCTGCCCTGCCGGACAGCATATGCCTTCCGCCGCAGCTTTTACCGACCTTCCAGGTGGGGCAGGAGGTGACGCTCGACGGTCAGCTGCTCTCATGGCAGAATACCGCTGTCCGTCTCCGGACCGACAGCCACTTCAGCGGAAAGCTTGACAGGCAGGAGGGACAGCCCTGCCTCAAAAAGCTGACAGCCTGTACCACGCAGCTGCACAGCGGCTTTGATCGCCTGCCTGCGCCCCTGCGGTACAGGGCCGAACAAGCCCTGCTGGAGGGGCGCTGGCAGGCGTTTCTGGGGCTTGGCAGCGGATTGACGCCCTCCTTTGACGATGCCTGCGTGGGCATGGCGGCCATCTATACCGCCACAGGGAGGTCCCTTCCGCCGCTGGAAGACTTGTCTGTGACGACCGATGTAAGCGCCCGTTACCTTCGTTTGGCGCAAAGGGGCTATTTTGGGGAACCGCTGCTGGCGCTGATCCATGCGCTCTGGAAGAATCACGCCGGCATTCCGGCAGCGGCGCGGGCCCTGGAGGCTATAGGCGCGTCATCCGGAAGCGATATGATCTATGGCGTCCGGCTGGCATTGGCGCATGGTTCTCGCTTTTGAGACCCGGTCCCCCGCTTCGCGTTATTATGCAGCCATCACCGGCCATTGCCCGGAATGGAGACAGGAGCCTTCGACACGGCAAAACAGGGCGTTTCAGCCGCGCAGGATTGGGATGCCGGCGTGAAGAAAACAGGCGGAGCCGCACGTGTCTTCTTCCCGGGAGCTGCCGCGCTCTGACGCAAGGAAGAAAACCTTCTTGTCATGCCGGCGCACTGTGGCTCCTGATCTTTTTATTCCTGCATTCACTTCTCCTCCCCGAAATGCGTGTTGCGAGTAAAGCTGTTTCGCATAAGGCGGATAAATTCATCGCGGCTCTTGGTCTGCGCTGAATGAAAAATCTTGCGCACCCTGTACTGAAGCGAACTGTCTCCAAGATACAGTTGCTCGGAAATGGCATCATAGTGCTCGCCGTCCAAAAGAAGCCGGATGATCCGCAGGTCCAACTCGTCGCAGTTTTGCAGGCAACGCTCCAGCGACATCAGCGCCTGAAGCTCCGGATCCGTGTAAAAAGGACCGCCTTCATATTTTCCATCTAGAGTCCCGTCGTTCGCCAGGCTTTGTGCCCCCTCTCCAAGGGCGGTACCCGTGCTCTCACGCTCGATCACATGTCCCTGGATGGCAATGCGCATACGAAAGCGTTCGTTGCCCTCTTCCTGCAAGTATTGCCACACGATAACGGATTGCTCGCCAATAGCAAAAAAATCAACGGCGAGCGAGGTCAGCGACGGCTTGCAGTAACGTCCGATAGAGTGATCCTTCATGCAGGCGACCAGCAGGTCGTTTGGCACAACGATTCCCTTTTCCTCGCAAAAGTGCAGGAAAGCGACGGCTACAAAGGCGTTTGGACAAAGCACGGCGTCAAAGCCGTCACGCATGGCATAAAAGGCGTTAAAGCTTTCGTCAATCCGGTTCTGATATTCAAAGCATGCGCCCTCTGCATACGGATATTTCAAAAGATATTGTGACATCGCGTCCTGGTGGACCATGTCGTTGAAAGAACGCTGCCCCAAGCCCACCATTGCGATGCGGCGACAACCCTTATTCAGCAGGTGATCCAGCATCTGTTCCGTGATAATCCTGCGGGAAAACGTCGCACAGGAATAATGCGCGTCAATGTGATCCGCGTCGACATTGGTCACGACGATCCGCCACTGTGCCTTTTTCAGGTCTTGCAGAATATGCGGCGTCCTGCTGGATTCGCTGCCGACCACAATGACGGTGGAGGCGGCCGGTGAATCGCTGAGCAGCCCGGTGCAACGGTCGTAAAGATTCACTTTGTATCCCTTTCGGCTGGCCATTTTCTGAATCCCGTTGACCATGGTGATTGCCGTGGGAATCCTGCGGAATTCCTGCTCCCAAAGCACAGGGATCTGTGGCTTTTGTCGAAAGTTTCCGTTTCTGTTTCGCATAGAAAGCCTCCCGACCTCCTTTTGCCCTTACGCCTGTTAAGCAGTTTAGCACAGATATTTGCTGTTTGGCAACCATGCGACCGCCGCAGGCTAAGTGATGGGGAAATAGGAAGTTTCATGACAAGGAAAAAATCATCCGAACGCGACTCCTCTCGGAAATACGTTCGGATGACTTTCGATTGGTGCGGGAAACAGGACTTGAACCTGCATGAAGAAAACCCTCACTAGAACCTGAATCTAGCGCGTCTGCCAATTCCGCCATTCCCGCATGATGCCTTCTCCGGCGGAGAGAAGGGCTTTTGGTGGGCAGGGGTGGATTCGAACCACCGAAGTCTGCGACGGCAGATTTACAGTCTGCTCCCTTTGGCCACTCGGGAACCTACCCATGTGCTTTCCAAAGGTGGAAAGTGGAGCCGGCGATGGGACTTGAACCCGCAACCTGCTGATTACAAATCAGCTGCTCTGCCAATTGAGCTACACCGGCACAGCCCACGGCAAAGAAGATGGCGACCCGGAAGGGGCTCGAACCCTCGACCTCCAGCGTGACAGGCTGGCATTCTAACCAACTGAACTACCGGGCCATAATGCTGGTGGGCCTTCAGGGACTTGAACCCCGGACCAACCGGTTATGAGCCGGCCGCTCTAACCAACTGAGCTAAAGGCCCATAGCCATTGTAAGGAAAAATGGTGACTCCTAGGGGATTCGAACCCCTGTAGCCGCCGTGAAAGGGCGGTGTCTTAACCACTTGACCAAGGAGCCACGCTGTTGGTGCCGCGTTTCTGGTCGGGGTGAAGGGATTCGAACCCCCGGCCCCATGCTCCCAAAGCACGTGCGCTACCAGACTGCGCTACACCCCGTCACATCAGCCCGCACAGGCGACGATGATTATTGTACTCATTTTCCCCTGCCTTGTCAAGGGGTCTGAACAAAAAAATTGGGAAAGCTTCCACGCGTGGTGAAAAATGCGTTTTCCGGCCATGAAAACGCCCTCCGTGCGTTTTGCAGCGGAGGGCGTCCAGGGGTTTCCCCCTGTGGCAAGGGGAAAAGGAGGAATTTGGATACCCGGCCGGATTACCTCTGATCCGGCCCGGTCTACGGAGGTCACCGGTCCACGGGATGTGAGGGGGTAATTCGCATCCCGTCTTCTGATGACATGCACAGTTTACCAGATAAATGTGGCGAATGTGTGATGAAATTGAAAACGATACGCGATATTTTTATTCCCGCAACACCACGCCGTCCTCGCCATAACGCCCGCAAAGCCGGGATAGCGTCTCCGCCTCCCCATCGCACCAGAACGTCCGGTTGAGCAGAAGGGCGATGCCTTCATCCTTGAGCTTTACATACACGGGCACATCGCCGGGGTGCGCGGCGCATTCGGCCTTGATGCCCTCCATTTCCGCGCGGCTGGGCGCGAGCACATAGAGCTTTCGTCCGGCACGCTTGGCAAGCTGCGCGTCGGTCAGAGCGGGCGCTTCCGCGGGGGCATGCTCCCGCGCCGGGCGCACGTCCCGCCGGGATTCCGTCCGAGCCGAAGCCATCTTGAGCGGCTCTGCCATGCGCTGGGCAGCGTTGCGCCCGTCCAGCGGCCGCACGGCGTCCACCAGCAGTTTGGGTTCTTCCTCCTCCCGAAAGGACAGCTTTCCATCGAGAATCACCAGGCTATCCACATTCAGCAGGGGTACGTAGCGCTCGTACACCTTGGGAAACACCAGCCCCTCAATCTGCCCGGTCAGATCCTCCAGGGAAAGGATACCCATCATCGCGCCCTTTTTGGTGATCTTGCCCTTGCACAAGGTCAGGATGCCCGCCATGCTGACCTGCGCGCCGTCATAGTCTGCGCCGTGCTCCTCGCCCTCGGCCATTTCGCGCACGTCGGCTACGGTGGTAAAGCCCGAGCGAAGCAGATCCGCCGCCTCGTCCAGCGGATGGCCGGTGATGTACACGCCCGTCATTTCCCGCTCCATGCTCAAAAGCGCCTTGCGCGGATGTTCCTCCATGGGCGGCACATCGTACATTATGCCCGAGGGCGCGCCTGTCCCCAGCCCCATATCGAACAGCGACATCTGCCCTGCCACATTCTGACGCCGCTTCTGCGCCGCGTCATCCATCAGACGCTCGTACACGCTGAGCAGCTGTGCACGGTTGAGGCCCAGCCCGTCGAATGCGCCCGCCTTGATGAGGCTTTCCACGGTGCGCTTGTTGAGCATCTCCCCGCTGACCCGTTCGGCAAAATCGAAGATGCTGGCGAAAGCCCCGTGAGCGCGTTCCTTTTCGATCAGCTCCACCGCGCCGTGCCCCACGTTCTTCACGCCACCCAGTCCGAAACGGATGCCGGGAGTGCCGTTTTCGTCGGTGTCCACGCTGAAGCGCCATACGCTTTTGTTGACGTCCGGCTTGAGCACGGGAATGCCGTTCTGACGGCAATACTGGATATAGCCGGCCACCTTGTCCGCATTATCCATCATGGAGTTGAGCGTCGCAGCCATAAATGGCACGGGATAGTGGCGCTTGAGCCAGGCGGTCTGCACAGCCACCATGGCATAGGCCGCGGCATGGCTTTTGTTGAAGGCATAGCTGGCAAAGGCGCTCATCTCGTCGAAGATCTTCTCTGCCACCGCACGGGGCACGCCGCGGCGCACCGCCCCGTCGATAACTACGTTGCCCGCCTCGTCCGTCATGCCGTCAATGAAGTATTCGCGCTCCTTGGCCATCACATCGCGCTTTTTTTTCGCCATGGCGCGGCGCATCAGGTCGCTGCGGCCCAGGCTGTATCCCGCCAGGTCGCGCACGATCTGCATCACCTGCTCCTGATACACCATGCAGCCGTAGGTTACCTCCAGAATGGGGCGCAACAGCGGCGTTTCATAATGCACGGTCGAGGGGTCCGTCTTGCCTGCGATGTAGCGGGGGATGGACTCCATCGGCCCCGGACGGTAGAGGGAGATGGCAGCGATGATATCCTCGAAGCAGGAGGGCTTCATATTCTGCAAAAACAGCCGCATCCCGCCGGATTCCAGCTGGAACACACCGTCGGTGTCGCCCGCGGAGATCATGCGGTAGACCTCCGCGTCGTCCAGCGGGATGCCCTCCGGCTTCATGTCCACCCCCTGCGCGTGCATCATATCCAGCGTATCGCGGATGACCGTCAGCGTGCGCAGGCCCAGAAAGTCCATTTTCAAAAGGCCCAGCCGTTCCAGCGTACCCATGGGGTACTGAGTGGTGATCACGTCGTCATTAAGCTGCAAGGGCACGTATTCGGTCACGGGTTTGGCGGTAATCAGCACGCCGGCCGCATGGGTGCTGGCATGGCGGGGCATGCCCTCCAGCGTGAGCGACATGTCCAGAAGTCGCCGCACCTGCGGGTCGCTCTCGGCCAGCTGCTTGAGCTGCGGGCTGATTTCCAGCGCCTTGGTCAGCGTCATGTCCAGCGCGAAGGGAATGGCCTTGGCCACCTGATCCACGGAGGCATAGCTCATTCCCAGCACGCGGCCCACGTCTCGCACCACGGCCTTGGCCTTCATGGTGCCGAAGGTGATGATCTGCGAGACGTGATCCGCGCCATATTTGCGCGCCACGTAATCGATCACCTCCTGCCGGCGTTCATAGCAGAAGTCGATGTCCAGGTCGGGCATGCTCATGCGCTCGGGGTTCAGGAAACGCTCAAAGAGCAGGTTGTATTTGAGCGGGTCCAGCATCGTGATGCCCAGCGTATAGGCCACGATGCTGCCCGCGCCGCTGCCGCGGCCGGGACCGACCATGATGCCGTTGCGCTTGGCGTAGTCGATAAAGTCCCACACGATGAGGAAGTAGTCCACATACCCCATGCGGGAAATCATGTCCAGCTCATAGGCAAGGCGTGTGGACGGCTCACTCTGGGGGTCATTCGCCTGATCGGGATAGCGCGCCTTGAGGCCCTCACGGCACAGGCGGGTGAGCATTTCCAGCGCCGTTTCGCCTGTTTCGATGGGAAAGCGGGGCAGGTGAAGCTTGCCGAATTCAAACGTCACCTGGCAGCGCGCGGCGATTTCGCCCGCCTGATGCACGGCCTGCGGACAGTCGGCAAAGAGCGAGAGCATTTCCGCCTCGCTCTTGACATAGAGTTCCTCGGTTTCCATCCGCATGCGCGTCTCGTCCTGGAGCGTCTTGCCCGTCTGGATGCACATGAGCACCTCCTGGGCGGCCGCGTCCTCGCGGTAGAGATAGTGGCAGTCGTTGGTGGCTACCAGGGGAATGCCCGTCTCCCGTGCCAGCGCCTTGAGGCGGGGGAGCACCATGCGCTCCTCCGGCAGGCCATGGTCCATGATTTCCACAAAGTAATTGCCCTTGCCGAAAAGCGCCTGCATCTCAAGCGCATACTTTTTCGCGTCCTCCGTGCGGCCCTGCAACAGCAGCTTGGGCAAATCGCCGCTGAGGCACGCCGACAGACAGATCAGCCCCTCGGTATGCTGCCTGAGCAGATTGTAGTCGATGCGCGGCTTGTAGTAGAAGCCCTCCGTAAATCCGGCGCTGACGAGCTTGACCAGGTTGTGATAGCCGGTCTGGTTTTCGCACAGCAGAATCATGTGGCTGTATTCACGCGCCGCGCCGTGCTTTTCAAAGCGGTCGGGACAGATATATACCTCACAGCCGATGATGGGGGTGATCCCCTCCTCCAGACAGGCGTTATAGAAGTCGATGGCGCCGTACATCACGCCGTGATCGGTCACGGCGGCATGCGTAAAGCCAAGCTCCTTAAGGCGCTTGGCCAGGGGCTTGATGCGGTTGGCCCCGTCCAGGAGGCTGTATTCGGTATGCAGATGCAAATGGGCGAAGGACATGGCTGTCTCCTTTGGGCCGGGGCCTCTAATCGGTCACCAGCCAGCTGTTGGGGTCATTGTAGGCCATTTCTGCCAGCGCGGCGGCGATGGCCTGCTGGGTTTCGCGGTCCGCCAGGCCATTGACGGTTTTTCCCTCCATGCCGGCCTGGAAGTCCATCACGGCGCGGCGCGTGTTGCCGCCGAACGCGCCGGTGAGGTGCTTTTCCTCCAGGTAGCCCAGGGTATGTAGCGCCTGCTGGAGCCAGAGCACCTTGTCGCCCCGGTTGCCATAGCGCATGGTGGTGCCCACCACATCCTCGCACGCGCCAAAGCCCAGCACCTGGCTGTTGTTGAGCGAGTAACTGTTGCGCTGCACGCTGGAGGGGTTGTTGCCCTCAATGACATGGATGATGACGTTGCCTTCGGCGTCCCGGGTGCAGTATTCCACCAGGGCCACATGCTCGGTATCCCCGGCCTCGTTGTAGCTGAAGAACACCAGGTCGCCCGCGCGAGGGATGTATTCGTTTTTCTGAAGCAAATGATCGCTGCCCAGCAGCCACTGGTAGCCCCAGTCCGGACAGTTGCCCTTGCGGTAGACGAAGCGGCCCCGCTCGATGAACCAGTCTCGCCCGGTGTTCTGGCCGCTGTAGTTGGGATAGACCACATCGAGCAGGTTGGTGCCGTAGCGCTGGTCCACCTGGTCTACGCACCAGCAGATGAACTCGGCGCACCATTCAGCGTTGGCGTCTCCGCTCCACAGGCCGTATTTGGTGAAGCTGTGAGGCCCCTCGGCATAGCCCAGCTCGCCCCGCGCCACCTCCAGCAGCTTTTCCACAAAATCCGGCCGAGTGCCTTCCTCGATGCGGGTTTCCCCCTCCTCGCCAGGATTATCTACATCCGAAATGGCATATACCTGTTCCGGCGGCACGGGCGTGGCGGCAGGGTCAGGCGTCGCGGTAGCCCTCTCCTGGGCGGCGAGAACTTCCTCGTCCAGGTCCTCGTAGGAGGTACCCCGGGCACCGGGCGCGGCCAGCAGCAGCACCGCCAGCAGCACGGCTAACGGACGTTTCCGGCTCACGGCGTTCACCTCCTCAGCGGCCAAAGGCTTCGATGCCGCGCAGCAATTCAAATTCCCGGATGGAGCGAACAGTGGTGAACATCTTGCGCGTCAGAATGGCGCCTGTACGGTAGAACAGGCAGATGAAGGGCACGTCCGCCGCAAACTGCTGCTGAATGGCCTGGCTGGTATAGGCGAAATCCGCCTGGTTTTCCTGGGTGCGCAGGGTGTCAATCAGCGAGGTCATCTCGCTGGAGTTGTAGCGGCCATAATTCTGGTCGTTGCCTTTTCGCAGGAAGAATCCCACGTCCGGCACCACGTCCATCTGGAAGGAGCACAGCGCCAGGTCAAATCCTCCGTTTTCCAGCACGGTCTTGCACTCGTCATAGCTGACGGTCTCAATATGGATGCTGATGCCCACCTCCGCGAGCATGTCTGAGATCATGTTGGCGGTTTCAAAGCGCACGTCGTTTTCCGGGTCCTCGTACACCCACAGGCCCAGCACCAGATGCTTGGGCTCCTCTGCGCCTTCCACTGGCTTGTCCAGAATTCCGTTGCCATCCAGATCCACCCAGCCATCCTCGGCCAAAAGCTCTTTCGCCTTGTCGGGATTGTAGACGAAGGTGCTCTCCTGATCGTAGTACAGCCAGCTGTCCGACGGAATGGGGGTATCGGCGTCGGTGGTCATGCCCATATAGACGTTTTGCGAGATGGAATCGACGTTGATGGCATAGCGGATGGCCTGGCGCACCTTGAGGCTGTCCAGCGGGAAGGAACGCTCGCGGTGGTTGATGAGCAGCACCTCCAGCTGGCGCGTCGAATAGGAAATGGAAAGCGAATTGATGCCGCTCTTGTACTGCGCGGCCGCCACCGAACGGGTGAACACCGTATCCACGCGGCCGTACTCATAGGCGTTGATCATGTCCTTGTTGTTGGGATAGAAGGTAACGGTGATTTCCTGCACCTGGGGCTGGGTCTGCCACCAGGCGGGGTTGGCGTTGAGAAGCATGTAGCTGGCAGGCTCAAAGCTGCTGATGACATAGGGACCCGTGCCCACGGGGTTGGCCATTTCCACCTGGGAGGCCGGCACCACGGGGAAGGTCATGCTGTAAAGCAGGCCGTAATAATCGCGCGCGGCCTTGACCACCACGGTGCGGTCATCCTGCGCGGTGAAGGAGGACACCATATAGCGGATGTTGCCGTAAAAGCCGCGGTCCAGGCCCTGGTCGTTCTTGGCCAGGTTCAGGATATACTGCCCGCTGGCTACCACGTCCTGCGCGGTGAGCGGCGTGCCGTCCGAAAAGGTGATGTTCTCGCGCAGGGTGAAGGTCCAGGTCTGGCCCCCGCCGCTCTCGGTCCAGCTTTCGGCCAGCAGGGGCTGAGGCAGGCCGTTGTCGTCCACGGTGACCAGGCTTTCATACACCACGCCATACAGGGACACGATATCGCGTTCCTGCGGCGTGAGGGGACGAATCTCCGTGGTGCGGGTGGAGATCATGCCCACAATAAGAGAGTCCTCGACGTTTTCGCCGAAGGCGGACAGGGGCACAAGCATCAGACAAAGCAGCAGGCAAAGAACTCGTTTCATGCATCATCCTCCGTGGCTTCGTAATAGATCCGCTTATAGGCGGCATAGTCGTTCAGGACACGGGTAGCATACTGCTTGGTAGGACCGTCGATCATGTTCTCCAGCGCAATGGTCAGGCCATCCTGGCTGTAGCGCGAATCGTTGAGCCAGTTCTGCACCTCGCCCTGGCCTGCGTGGAAGCTGGCGGCCACCAGCACCGGGTCGCCCCGGAAGCGTTCGCTCAAAAAGTTCAGATACCAGCAGCCATATTCCACGTTGGTTTCCGCGTCGTACATGCTGTCGAAGCTGTACGCTCCGGAGCCGCCCATCTTTTCATAGATCCAACCGGCGGTGTCCTCCATCAGCTGCATCAGGCCCCGAGCGCCCACACTGCTTTCCGCGTCGGGCCGGAAGGAGCTCTCGTTGAGCACGATGGCCGCCACAAAGGCGGGAGAAAGGTTGTATTTGCCGGCCTTCTCCTCAATAAGTTCCTCATAGCGCAGGGGATGGGCCTCCCGGATCGCCTCCTCCTGGGCCGCGCGGGCGGCAAGCACCTGCTCGGTCTGCCGGTCCATGCTCATGCGGGCAATCCACAGCCCGATGGCCGCAAACACGCATGCAAACGCCGCGATGCCCAGCCACGGGATGGAAATCCGGGCGCGGTGCGGTTCCTGTTCTTCCTCATCCTCCACATGCCAGCCCTGATCCGGCTCGAGGGGGGCGGAGGGGTCCGGCAGGGGAACGTCCAGGTCGCCGTATCCCAGGCGGGCGGCATAAGCCCTCACCGGATGGGTATCCGCGGGCTCAAACCGGGCAGCGGCGGCATAGGCCTGCGCCCGGTCCGCCTGGGGCGCGGGCTGCGCCGTCTCCTGTATGGGCGCAGAGGAACGGGCCTCGCGCCGTTCCCATTGGGCACGGTCCGGCGGATAGGACCGGCGTGAAGCGGGCGGAGGAGCGCTCTCGCTTTTGGCGGCTTCGCGTTGCCGGCTCACGGCATACTGCGCGCCGTGCCGCCGGTGCACGGGCTGCTCGGCCTGCCGGCGTTCCAGCTGCAGCTGCTCCTGAAGCAGCTGACGGGGATAGCCTGCCTGCTCGTAATCCGCCATGGTCTGGGGAAGCGGGCCGGAGGGGCGAGGCTGCGCGGGCGTGCGGCGGCGCAGGGGCCGGCCCAGCAGATCCGTAGGCGCGGGTGCCTCTTGGGAGGGCGGCGCGGCCTGTACGCGCGGGCCTTCGGGGCGGCGCAGCGGCAAATTGTTCTGCTGTGCCACGCGCAGCCATTCGGGCATGTCCGGGCGGGCCGGAGGCTCGTAGCGTGAGCCGTCCTCCGCCACCATGACGGGCGGATCGGCGGGCATGGCGATGCGTGCGCCCGTGCCGGGGGCATTCACCGTGGTTGCGGCAGGCACCCCGGCATGCGCGGCCGGAGAGGTTCCGTCCGCTTCGGGCCGCCCGGTACCCTCTGCGGTTTGAGAGGCGGGACGGGCACTGCGGGTGCGCCGGGGCGGCCGGGGCGCTTCCGGAGGCGGGGCGAACGGGTTATCGGGGATGGCATAATCTTCGGGATAGGCGATGCTTTGCGCAGGCGCGGGGCCGTCCGCTGCGGAGGGCAGCTTTTTCATCACGGTACGGCGGGTGGACGCCTCCGGCTCCGCGGGCGTCCTTCGGGCCCGCGTGCCGTAGATATCCACCGCGTCCCGTTCGTAGGGGGCGGCGCGGTGCCGCACGATGGGGGCAGAGGGCGAGTCCTTTTGATGAATCGCCTGCTCCTGCTGCCTGCGCCGGCCTTCGCTGACGGAAGGCACATAGCTGTAGTCCAGCGGCGCGCCGTCATCGTCCGGGCTGCGGAAAAAGACGGGACGAACGTTCATGACAATTCCTTTCAGAGTGAGAATTCCGGGTTGCTCCACTGCAGATAGAGGGCGTGCACCTCGCGGCGAAGTTCTTCCATCGGCTTGTCGGTATGGATGATGATGTCGCTGCGGCGCTCCTTTTCCGCAAGGGGCCACTGGCTGTGGATGCGGCGCAGCGCCTGCTCGCGGTCCAGACCGCTGCGGGTCTTGAGACGCTCGATCTGCTTTTCCTCGGGGGCGGAGGCGCACACGGTCACATCCGCCAGGCTGCTCAGACCCGTTTCAAAAAGCAGGGGCACATCCAATACAACGACCAGCGCGCCCATTTTCCGGCAGGTTTCGATCTGCTCGAGCATGTGCTTCTGAATCAGGGGATGCGTGGCGGCGTTGAGGCGCTGCAGCGCGTCCTCGTTCCCAAACACAATTGAGCTGAGCACGGGGCGGTTGAGCGTTCCGTCCGGATAGAACACAAAGTCACCGAACGCCTCATGAATCAGCGGCAGCGCTTCGCCTCCCGGCGCGGTGAGCTGAGCGTTGATGGCGTCCGCATCCACGATGGACGCGCCCATGCTTTTCAGAAGGCTTGCGATCGTGGACTTTCCGCAGGCGATACCGCCGGTCAGACCGATGATCTTCATTTGCAGAACCCCTTTCTATGCTGGATCCGGAAAAGCACCCTTTCCGGAATCAATGCGCCTTTTCCCAGTCGCTGCCGCGCGATACCTCGGCCAGCAGCGGCACCTTGAGGCTGACCACACCCTCCATGGTGCTTTGCACCAGGGCGCTGACTTCGTCCGCCTCTGCGAGGGGGCATTCCACCACCAGCTCGTCGTGCACCTGCAAAATCAGCCGCGCGCGGTAACCGCCTTCCTCGAGCCGCCGTGCCACCTGCACCATGGCCAGCTTGATGATATCCGCCGCCGTGCCCTGGACAGGCGTATTCATGGCGGCGCGCTCGCCGAAGCTGCGCACGTTGCGATTGGGGCTGGCCAGCTCGAACAGCTCCCGCCGGCGGCCAAAGAGCGTTTCGGCATACCCCAAAGCGCGCCCCTTTTCCACGCACGCGTCCATGAAGGCGCGCACGCCGGGGTAGCGCTCAAAATACGTTCTGATAAAGCCATCGGCCTCCCGCCGGGTGATGTGTGCGTTGCGCGCCAGGCCAAAGCCGCTGATCCCGTACACAATGCCGAAATTCACGGCCTTGGCGGAACGGCGCATCTCAGGGGTGACCTGGTCCATGGGCACGCCGTGAATTTCCGCGGCCGTGCGGGTGTGGATGTCCTGGCCGCGCCGGAATGCGTCGCACATGGCGGAATCGCCGCTCATATGGGCCAGCACGCGCAGCTCGATCTGGCTGTAATCCGCGTCCAGCAGCACGTTTCCCTCGCCCGCCACAAAGGCGCGGCGGATCTCTCTCCCCTCCTGGGTGCGGATGGGGATGTTCTGCAGATTGGGCTCCAGGCTGGAAATACGGCCCGTGACGGTAGCGGTCTGGTCAAAGGTGGTATGCACGCGCCCGTCGCTTCCACGCAGCTTGGTCAGGCCTTCGACATAGGTGCTTTGCAGCTTGGCCATCCTGCGGTACCGAAGCAGCGGCTCGATCATGGGGTGATAGGGCGCCAGCCCCTCCAGCACCTCGGCAGTGGTGGAATAGCCGCTCTGGCTTTTTTTCTGTGGGGCAGGCAGGCCCAGCTTGTCAAAGAGCACCTCGCCCAGCTGCTTGGGGCTGTTGAGGTTGAACTCGCCCACGCCCGCGGAGGCGTACACGGCGGCGCGGCATTCCTCAATTTCGCGGCTGAACCAGGCGCTCAGCTGACGGAGAACGCCCTCATCCACCAGAAAGCCCACCCGTTCCATATCAAACAGCACGCGGGTGAGCGGCTGCTCCATATCCCGAAGCAAAGCCTGCAGGCCGCGCACCTCCAGCCGCTTCTGCTGCCTGAGGAACAGCGCATACACGTCGTAGGCGGTGGGCGAGGGGAACGCCGCCCCGCCGTGCTCGGCGCTCAGCGACAGAGGCAGGGAATAATCCTTCTGCGCCGTATGCAGCAGATAAGCGGCGATCATGGTATCATGCTTCACCACAGGCAGGGGCAGGCGGTAGCGGTCCAGAAGCCGCCATAGCGCCTTGGCGCCATGCACCACAAAGGGAGCCTGCGAAAACAGCTCCTTCAGCCCCTGGTAAATCTGATCGTCGTACAGGCCCGCGCCGGTCAGGTCGCGCAAAATAGGCATGCGCCGCAAAAGCATATCCGGCGCCAGCAGGGTGATTTCATCCTCCGTCTGGCACAGGGCCAGCCATTCGGGCTTCCGGGCAAGCAGCGCCTGCGCGGCCGCGCGGATTTCCTCCTCCGTGGCCAGCGTCTGTTCGCCGGCCAGCGGCGGGGGAGAGGGCAGGTCCTTCTCCGGCTCCACGGCCATTACAGCGGGCGCGGAAGACGGCTTGGCGTCCTTTCCTGCGGCGCGGCGGCTGGCAGCGGTGCTGCGCGCCTCCACCTGCGTGGGCGCGGGAGTTTCTCCGCCCAGCAGGGCGGTGATGCTGCGGCTGATGGTCTTGAGTCCATATTGCTCCAAAAGGGGCTCGCCCAGCGCCATTTCATCCCAGCGGCAGCGGTCAAAGTCGATCTCCAGGGGCGCGCTGCGGCAGATGGTGCCCAGCTCGCGGCTGAGCAGCGCCAGATCGCGTCCGGCACGCAGCTTTTCGCCCAGCTTGCCCTTCACCTGATCCGCATGCTCCAGCACGCCGTCCAGCGAGCCGTACTGGGTGATGAGCTTGAGCGCCGTCTTTTCCCCGATACCTGGAATGCCGGGAATATTGTCGCTGGCATCGCCCATGAGGCCCTTCATGTCAGGTACCTGCGCCGGGGTGAAGCCATAGGTATCATATACGCCCTGCGCGTCCAACAGCAGGCTTTCGGTGATGCCCTTGCGTGTCTTGCGTGTGAGGATGATTTCCGTTTCCCCGCCCACCAGCTGCAGGCTGTCACGGTCGCCCGTGAGCACATAGGCGTGAATGCCCCGCTCGTTGGCCAGGCGCGCGGCGGTTCCCAGCAGATCGTCCGCTTCGTAGCCCTCCAGCTCGCAGATGCGCACATGCATGGCCTCCAGTATCTTTCGCACCAGAGGCAGCTGGGGCCGCAGCTCCTCCGGCATGGGCTTGCGGGTGGCCTTGTAGCCGTCGTAGAGGGTGTGGCGGAAGGTGGGAGCGTGCATGTCCATCATCACGCACAGCCCATCCGGGCGGTATTCGCCCAGCGCCTTGATCAGCATGCTGAAAAAGCCATGCACGGCATTGGTATAGGTTCCGTCCGGAGCGGTAAGCAGCGGAAGGGCGTGAAAGCCCCGAAAAATCAGACTATACCCATCCACCAGCAATACCGTCTGCTTGTGCGTGTCGCTCATGAGACCTCCATCGGGGCGGCACGGCCGGCACGCCCAGGTTTGTTGTACCCTTTATTATACCACAGGTGGGAATTGGCAAACAAGGCATGCGGGTCATCCCTCGGTGTAGCAAACGTAAAACTTATCCCCGGTGCGAAGCGCTCGTGACAAAGGCTTTCATTTTTGGTATACTGATTGTTAACGGTTTGACAGACATTGGCGAACGGCCCGTTTGCAGGGGGAGGGGCGCAGGTGACGGAGGATATCCTGTTCTTTTTCGACCGCGAACCACAGGCTTTGAGCCTGTTCGAGCTGCTCTGTGAACAGGCCATGGCGCGCTGGCCCTCCAGCACCCTGCGCGTGCAAAAGACGCAGATCACCTTTTCCGATCCGCGGGGATATCTGTTCGCCTCCCGCCCCCGGAGGCGCGGCGGCGGCCTGATGGTCAGCTTCGGCCTGAGCGCGCCGCTGCAGAGCCCGCGGCTGTTTGCAGTTGCCAACCCCGCGCCGGGGCGTTATACGCACCATGTACAGGTCCGTGATTTCTCCGAACTGGATGATGAACTGATGCAATGGATTGCGTGGTCGCATGAGAATATGGCCGCAAGGCAAAGGAGATAATAAGGAAATGAAAAGGAAAATGAAGAGGCGCCTGTGTTCTCTGCTCCTGGCGTTTGCGCTGCTGCCGGCGGTCGCACCGGCTGAGGTGGTGGGGCGGGATGGCATGTATGCCGACCGGTATATCCACCGCATCGAGGCGCCGAACGGACAGGCGCTGTACTATCTTTCTACGGAAGAAGATGCGTTTGTAACCGCTCGGGACGTGAACTTTGACGGCGTGGACGACCTTGTGGTATTCTCTGCACGGGGCGCGAGCAACGCCTGGGTTCTGTTCTTTGTATGGGACGGGAACGCGTATGTGCGCGCGACCTGGGACGCGGGCGAGGATACGGGCCTGCCCAACTACGAGCTTCTGCCCGAAGACGGGCTCCTGCTGGCCAGCTGCGACGACGGCCTGGCAGGCGGGCTTCACCGCTACTGGCTGTACCGGTGGGAGGGGACGGACCTGCGCCTTGTGCGCAGCGCGGTGAGCGAGATGGATCAGGAAACGGCGATTGACGCGCAGGCCGGTACCATCGTCACCACGGTCCGCAACAACCGCATGTCCGTGCGCGTGACCGAGCCGGACGGGCAGGGCGGATATCGCGTGCTGTGGGAGGGCATCGTGACCGAGGAGCAGGCGGCCAATGATCCGCAGGCCTTTTCTCAGGAAGAGGCCGCCTTCTGGCAGGGATTCAGCCGCAGCCCGATTTTGTAACTTCTTCCGCGAAGGCCTCGGCTCTGTACGAACGAAGACAAATGGTGTACAATAGGCGTTGAATTGTGTTCTGCTTGAACCGGGAGGGGAGGGACGTTCATGCGCGTCAGGCGGCTGCGCACGCTGGTTTGCGTGCTGGCGATGCTGTTCGCCCTTGCGCCTATCCGCGCGGGGTGCGCATCCGACGCTGTGACGCAGGACGAGGCCTCTGAGCTTCTTGATGCGCAAAGCCGCAGCGAATATGCGCTGCTCATTGGCGTGGACCATTTTGTCTCCCGCGCGGATACCTATCCCAGCTCCACCAACAACGTCAACGCCATGCAGGAGGTCTTTCAGGGCGCGCTCAATCCCTTCCGCGCCATCATCGTCCCGCCCAACCCGGTGACCACGGTCGAGCAGCTGACCGCTCTGGTTCAAAAGACGTTCGGCGCGGCCGGGAAAAATGACGTGTGCTATCTCTACCTGTCCACGCACGGGGTATATGATCCTGCCAGCGGGCAGGAGCCGCTGCTTTTGCTCAGCGACGGACAGACCGAAAACGGCATCACCCCCGCGCAGCTGGAAGCGGCCTTCGACGGCATCCTGGGCACCAAGGTAATCATTTTGGATGCGTGCAATTCGGGCGCGTTTATCGGCAAGGGGCTTCCCTCGCTTCCGCAGGAGGTCCACTTTCTGGGCGACGATTTCAAGGTGCTCACCTCCAGCGGGGCGCTGGAGGAAAGCTGGTACTGGAGTGTGGACGATCAAAACGAAAGCGGCATGGCCGGCCAGGGTTCCTTCTACTTTACGCAGGCGCTGGCGCAGAGCCTGAGCGCGGCTTACGGATACCCCGCGGACCAGAACCGCGACGGCTGCGTGGTGCTCAGCGAGCTCTACGAATACCTGGTGCTCAACCATGCTGCCTCCACCCCGCAGGTGTATCCGCAGTCGGATGATTTTGTGGTCTTCCGCTACGATGTCTCCCAGCCCCTGCCTACGGGCCTGGCCCGCGCGCCCATCATGGATGTGACCTTTTCGGGCACCACGCTCAGCCGTTCCTCACGGCAGATTGCCATTGAATTTATTGCCATGCGCCCGGTGCGCGTGGCTTATCAGGTGGTCTACCAGCGCGACGGCAAATGGGAGTTTGAGCATGCCCAGCTGATTTATGACGAGGCCGAGCGCTTCACCGCCTACGGCGACCAGCCCGGCGCCATCTCCGCGGGCCGAAAGGTGCGCACCCTCACTTTGGGTGAGCTGGACGAGGGGGTGTATGGCTACGCGATGGTGCAGCTGGTCACCATCGATCAGGGCAAGCTGACGGTGCACGCCGGCCGGGTCATCAGCATTCCTCCGGACGCGACGGATATGGTTCTGACTGCCTCCGTGGCCGATACGTTTGATCCCTCCGGCGGACGTGAGCTGAGCATCTTTATCGGGCACGAATACCCCTGCGCGCTCAGCGTAAGCATTTTGGATGAGGAGGACCGGGTTGTCTACCGCCTGTGCCACCGCCTGAGCACCCGCCCCATGCAGATGAACCCGGAGGGTACGGTGCTGTACTGGGACGGCCATCTCAAGGACGGAACCGCGGCTGAACCGGGTATCTACCGCGTGCGCGCGGAGGCTGTGATGAACGACGCCGCCGTGACGGTGATTTCCTCGGCGTTTACCATACAGTAAAGGAGGACCCAGATCAATGGCCGACAAATTGATGGTGGTTATCCCCTGCTACAACGAGGAGGAGGTGCTGCCGGAAACCTCGCGCAGGCTTGTGGAAAAGATGGCTGAGCTGACCCGGAAGGGCCTGATCTCGCCGGAGAGCCGCGTCCTTCTGGTGGATGACGGCAGCCGCGACCGCACCTGGGAGCTGATCAGCGCCCTGCACAAGGAAAACCCGCTGTTTGAGGGGGTCAAGCTCAGCCGCAACCGGGGCCACCAGAACGCGCTGCTGGCCGGGCTGATGACCGCGCGGGGCCGCTGCGACATGTCCATTTCGATGGATGCGGATTTGCAGGACGATATGGATGCCATGGACCGCTTTATCGAAAAGTACCGGGAAGGATGCGATGTGGTCTACGGCGTGCGCAACCGGCGCGATACCGATACCGCCTTCAAGCGCGGCACGGCGCTGATGTTCTATCGTCTGATGAAGGCGCTGGGCGTGGATATCACCTATAATCACGCGGATTACCGCCTCATGAGCGCGCGGGCGCTGGAGGCGCTTTCGCAGTTTGGCGAGGTCAATCTGTTCCTGCGCGGGCTGGCGCCCCTGGTCGGCTTTCAAAGCGATGTGGTGACCTACGACCGCAGTGAACGCTTTGCGGGAGAGAGCAAGTATCCCTTCAAAAAGATGCTGGCTTTTGCCATCGACGGCATCACCAGCTTTTCCGTAAAACCCCTGCGCCTTATCACCACGGTGGGCGTGATTATCTTCATGATTTCGCTGCTGATGCTGCTCTATACGCTGGTATCCTGGATCGCCGGGCATGCGGTGCTGGGATGGACGTCTACCCTGGCCTCCATCTGGCTCATCGGCGGCATCCAGCTTCTGTCCCTGGGTGTGATCGGGGAATACACCGGCAAGATCTACAACGAGTCCAAGGCGCGCCCGCGCTTTATCATCGACCGGTATCTCAACGACCGGGGCGACGCCCCCGTGGTGGACCGGCGCTGAATGGACAAGGCAACGAAACATGCCCCGCGGACGCACCAATCCGCGGGGCATTCCATGTCCGGAAATCTATTTTTTCTTTGTCGTCGCACTCTGCGGCACAATATCGCCTACGCCGCTGAGCACATAGCGCGGCCGGTAGGGAAATTTGCGCATCTCATGCTCGGTGGTCACGCCGCTGAGCACCAGCACGGTATCGATGCCGCACTCCACGCCCGCGACGATATCGGTATCCATGCGGTCGCCGATAATGGCGCATTCCTCCGGCGATACGCCCAGCAGGCTCAGGCCATGGCGCATCATCAGCGGATTGGGCTTGCCCAGGTAATAGGCATTGCGTCCCGTGGCCAGCTCGATGGGGCTCATCAGCGCCTTGCAGGCCGGCACGATGCCGCCCTCCACAGGACCGGTCAGGTCCGGATTGGTACCGATCAGCTTGGCGCCGGCGCGTACCAGCTGCACCGCCCGCTCGATTTTTTCAAAGCTGTAGGCGTGGGTCTCGCCCATCACCACGTAGTCGGGATTGACCTCGTTCATGGTAAAGCCCGCTTCGTACAAAGCGCCCACCAGACCGGGCTCGCCGATGACATAGGCGCTCCCGCCGGGACATTGCTGCTTGAGGAAGGCAGCCGTGCTTAACGCGCTGGTATAGAAGTGTTTTTCATCCACTTCCAGGCCCAAGCGCTCCAGCTTCTGCTGCAGTTCCTTTGGCGCGCGTTCGCTGGAATTGGTCAAAAACAGGAATTTCTTGTTCTCCCGCTTCAAAAAATCAACAAACTCCCGAACGCCGGGCAAAAGCAGATTGCCGTGATAGATCACGCCGTCCATATCGCAGATGAAGCCCTTCTTATTGCGAAGCGCTTCCAGTGTATAAGCATGCGCCTCCAGGTTGGTAACAGTCATGGACATTCACCTCATTTCTTGGTTTGCTGGGGAAAAGTCCCCTGCACATAGTATATCACGTTTCTGGAAAAGAGCAACATGACGTGATATGGTTCAATATTATTCCAATATGAACATTTTTATTCCCGCTGGATGGACCCTTCCTTTGAGCGCAATGTAAAACCTGGATACAAACCTTGACACCTTTCCCGTTTACGTGTTATGCTTCGTTCGTATATTCCTATTTATATTGAGGCGGCGTATTCTGCGCCGCGTGGAGGGGTCTGTCATGACGGAAAACCGGGAACAATTGCGCTTGATCGCGCTTCGCATCCGTGATCTGCGCGACATCTCCGGCCTGAGCGCCCAGGAGGTCGCCAGCCGGGCCGGGATCGATGAGGACGAATATCTGGCCTATGAAACGGGAGAGCGCGATTTTTCTTTTTCCCACCTGTTCAATATCGCCGAGGTGCTGGGCGTGGATATCAGCGATCTTCTGACCGGCGAAAGCCCCAAGCTTCACGGCTATGTGCTCACCCGCCGGGGACAGGGGCTCAAGTTCAACCGCCGCCAGCAGTACGAATACCATCATCTGGCCTACAACTTCCGTGACAAGCTGGCCGAGCCCTTCATCGTAACCGTGCGCGAGGATGCGCCCGGCACTCAGAAGCAGGCCCACAGCCACGAGGGGCAGGAGTTTGACTACGTGCTGGAGGGAACCCTCAAAATTGTGTTGGGCGGCAATGAGCTGTACCTGCAGCCCGGCGACAGCCTGTACTATGATTCCAGCCTGCCCCATGTGATGTATGCCGTGGAGGGGGATTGCCGCTTCATTGCGGTAGTCATCAAAGAGGGGGCGAAGGCATAATGAAACCGCTTTGCTATGACTACCTCAACTGCCCCACGACCTTCTCCACCTATGATGATTTCAACAAGAAATTCCGCATTACCCGCCCGGAGAGCTTCAACTTTGCCTATGACGTGGCCGACCGGATCGCTCAGGAGGAACCCGACCGGCTGGCCGTGCTTTGGACGGACGAAACCGGTGCCTGCATCCGTTATACCTTTGGACAGCTGAAGGAAGAAAGCGACCGCGCAGCCAACCTGTTCAAGTCCCTGGGCATCCGCAAGGGCGACAAGGTGATGCTGATTCTCCGCCGGCATCTGGAATTCTGGCCTATTCTCATGGCTCTGCACAAGCTGGGCGCCGTGGGCGTGCCCGCCACCCATCTTCTGACCGAAAAGGATGTGCTCTACCGCGTGGACGCGGCGCGCATCCAGATGATGGTCATCTCCCACAAGGACGAGGGCGTGCTCAGAAGCGCGGAAGTCGCCATGCAAAAGTGCGAAAGCCTCAAGCACGTGATGATTCTGCGCGGCCAGCGCGAGGGCTTCCACAGCTATGAGCAGGAAATGCCCCTGCAAAGCCCCGTGTGGGACAAGCCCACGGGGGACGCCTATCCGCACAACCATGACCTTTTGCTGCTCTACTTCACCAGCGGCACCACCGGCATGCCCAAGATGGTTACGCATGACCATTATTATCCGTTGGGACATATCGTGACCAGCCTGTACTGGCAGCAGTGCGAGGACGGCGGGCTTCACTTCACCATTTCGGAAACCGGCTGGGCCAAGAGCGTGTGGGGCAAGCTCTATGGCCAGTGGCTGACCGGGAGTGCGGTCTTTGTCTACGACTTTGAGCGCTTCATCGCCCGCGACATCCTCAAGCAGATGAGTACCTATGGCGTGACCACCTTCTGTGCCCCGCCCACCATGTACCGCTACATGCTGCAGGAGAACTTCGCGGGCTATGACCTGAGCCACCTGCATCACTGCGCCGTGGCGGGCGAGCCGCTCAACCCCGACATGGCCGCCGAGTGGCTCAAGCGCACGGGCATTCCGCTTCTGGAGGCCTTTGGACAGACGGAACTGGTGGTCACGCTGGCTACCTTCCCCTTCATGAAGGTATGCCCCGGCAGCATGGGCAAACCCAGCCCCATCTTTGACGTGGACCTGGTGGACGATCAGGGGAACTCCTGCCCGCCGGGCGTGACGGGCGAGATCGTCATCCATACCGATGACGACGCGCTGCCCATCGGCATGTTCTCCGGCTATTATGAGGACCCGGAGCTGACCAAGACCGTCTGGGACAACGGCCTCTACCACACCGGCGACGTGGCCTGGCGCGATGAATGGGGCTACTACTGGTATGTGGGCCGCGCCGACGACGTGATCAAGTCCAGCGGCTACCGCATCGGGCCCTTCGAGGTGGAAAGCGCGCTGCTGGAGCACCCCGCCGTGCTGGAAACCGCCATCACCGCCGCGCCGGACGAGCTTCGCGGCCAGGTGGTCAAGGCCACCATCGTGCTCAAGCCCGGCTGGGAGGCGGGCGACGCGCTCAGGAAGGAACTGCAGGAGCATGTCAAGCGCACCACTGCCCCCTACAAGTATCCCCGTATCATCGAATTTGTCAGCGAGCTGCCCAAGACCATTTCCGGCAAGATCCGCCGTGTGGAGCTGCGGCAGAAGGACCAGCGCTAAATGAACCTGTCGAAAAGGAGGAAGCTCCCCCGATGCTGCGAATGCTGAAACGATGCGCCGCGCTCATGCTTCTGAGCGCCCTTATGCTGGGCGGCCTGCCCCGTGCCTCGGCCAAGACCGTGGAAGAATGGCTGGAGGGATTTGAGACGGGCGAAACGTGGTTCGGGGAGGACTTCGCCTACGATATCACCGACGAGGAAGCCTGCTGGGAGCTGTTGCAGCGGCCCATCACCGTGCTGGACGCCGGGCAGCGCGAGGAGATCTATCCCCGCGTGACCCCCGGCGGCGAGAAGGTCAACGATGACAAGCTGGGCGGCTTCATCAACGGCGCGTCCGCCGCCGTGCATGTGCTGGGCGAGGACGAGGACGGCTGGACGCTGATTGAGGGGCTGGATTACTACAACCGCGTCATCCGCGGCTATGTCAAGACCAGCCTGCTCAAAACCGTCACGCCCAACGACAAGTATGGCGTGATCATCGACAAGCTGACCCAGCGGCTCTATGTCTTTATCGACGGAAAGCTCTGGTCCAGCTGCTCGGTGTCCACGGGCCTGCCCAACGATGAGCAGCCCTACAACGAGACCGCCGCCGGCGAATACCTGATCGTCAGCTGGGTGGGCGATTTCGACAGCGAGGGCATGATCTGCGGCATGGCGCTGCGCTTCAACGGCGGTGACATGATTCACGAGGTACCGCATGTGCTCAACGCCGACGGCACCAAGAGCTACAGCCGCTGGGAGGCCCTGCTCGGCCAGAGGGCCAGCCACGGCTGCGTGCGCACCCAGCGCCGCGCCAACGAGGACGGCCTCAATGCCCAGTGGCTCTGGGACAATCTCAAGCGCAACACCAAAGTCCTCGTCTGGGACGACAAGGGCCGCAAAATGCCCTACCCGGACGACGATTTGGAATTGTTCTATAACCCGGAGGGGGGCCAGTATTACCATGCGGATGCCTATTGCTCCAGCGTGCGCGACCAGTACCTGCCCCTGACCGGCTTTACCTACGCCGAGCTGGAAACGCCGGCTTACAAGGAGCTCGAGCCCTGTCTGACCTGCCAGCCCCCGCGTGCCAAATCCGAGATTGCCAAGGAAAACCTGGAGCGCGGCGCGATTACGGAAGAGGAATACCTGGCGGCGCTCACGCCCATCCCCTATCCGGATGATGCCCTGGAAATCTACTACAATCCTGACGGCGGACAGTACTACCATTCCACGGCCAACTGCTCCAGCGTCAAGGACCGCTTCCTGCCGCTGACGGGCTTCACCTACGGCGAGCTGGACACAGGGAGCTTTGCGAAGCTGACCCCCTGCCCCTACTGCAGCCCCGTGCAGCGCAAGGCGGAAATTGACGAGGAAAACCGGGCCATGGGCCTGACCACGCCTCAGAGTACCTCACAGCAGGCGTCCGCCTCCGCAGAAGAAGAGGCGCAGGCTGTGCCGGCCATGGCCGATATGGATGAAACCGAAGTGCATATTCAGATCAAGGACGGGCCGTAACGGCCGGAAGGGGTTCCTGATGAAACACAGGCGTTTTTTGGCGGCGCTGCTGGCCGCAGCGGTCCTTTGTCCGCTTGCCGCCCTGGCAGCCGGAGAAAAGAATGTGGACAACCTGCCCACCGGCAACCTGGAAGGGTTTGAAAGCAGCATCACCTGGTTCGGGGAGGATTTCGCCTACGACATTACCGACGAGGAGGCCTGCTGGGAGCTGTTGCAGCGGCCCATTACGGTTTTGGATGTGAGCGAGAAGGAGCTCGTCTATCCCCGCGTATCGCCCAATGGCGAAAAGGTGGTCAACGAGTGGATGGGAGGCAGCATCAACGGATCGCTTGCCGCCGTCCACGTGCTGGGTGAGGACGAGGACGGATGGACCCTCATCGAGGGCATGGACTACTACGACCGCGTCATCCGTGGATATGTCAAGACCAGCCTGCTCAAAACGGTCACGCCCAACAACAAGTACGGCATCATCATCGACAAGCTGACCCAGCGGCTGTACATGTTCATCGACGGAAAGCTCTGGTCCAGCTGTGCGGTGTCCACAGGCCTGCCCAACAAGGACCAGCCCTACAATGAGACCGCCGCCGGCGAATACCTGATTGGCAGCTGGGTGGGCGGCTTTGACAGCGAGGGCATGTACTGCGAAATGGGCATCCGCTTCAACGGCGGCGATCTTCTGCATCAGGTGCCCTATGTGGAATTTGCCGACGGCACCAAGGATTTCAGCAAGTATGGATCGCAGCTGGGCCGCAAGGCCAGTCACGGTTGCGTGCGCGTGGCACGCACCGCCAACGACGAGGGCCTGTGCATCAGCTGGCTGTGGGAAAACCTGAAAAAGAATACCAAGGTGGTTGTCTGGGATGACGACGGACGCACTTTGCCCTATCCCGACGATGATCTGGAAGTGTACTACAACCCCGACGGCGGCACCAGTTACCATGCTACGGCCACCTGCCGCTCCGTGCGCGACAAGTATCTGCCGCTGACCGCCTTTACCTATGGCGAGTTGGATAGCGGCAAATACGCCAGCCTGACCGGCTGCACCAACTGCATTCCGGTCAAGCGCCGTGCGGAGATCGACGAGATCAACCAGGAGCGCATCGACCTGGGCGAGCTGCTTAAGAATCCGGTCTATACCGGCGGCGCCACGACCGGCGGAGGTGCGCAGGCGGAGGGCAGCGCCGAGCCAGACAGCCCGAAGGCATCCGACGGGGTAACCATCACCATACGGTAATCCTGCACAAATTGCCCCGCGTCCTGCAAGGACGCGGGGCTGCTTGTTACGGATTTTCCTGCGCCAGCATCCATTCAATGAACAGCCCATAGCCCATGGTGGGATCATTGACGAACACATGTGTGAATCCATGATGCCCAAAGGCCCTCACATTTTCGGAAGCCGGGGATAGAGGTCAATCACGATTTTCCCATCAGGGCCTTTCTCGTATTCAATGCGGCGCAAAATGGCCTTGAGCAGCGTGTTGCGCTCGCGGTTGGTCATCCGGTCGTAGCTTTCCAGGAGCGCCTCGGTCTTGGGAATCAGATTTGCGTCCCCGTCTCTCGCCGCCGCAAGCCGGTCACGCATCGCCTCCAATGACGCTCTTTTCCGGGCCAGCTCCTCAAGCGCAGATGCGAGCTTTTCGCTCCGCTCCCGAAATACCGCCGGGGTATAGATGCCCTGCTCCACCAGGTCGTGCGCGTTGTCCAGCTGGGTTTTCAGCTTGTCCTCCTCGCGTGCCAGACGGTCCAACCGCGCCCGGCAATCGTCCAACTCCTCCTCGTAGCCCGTGGCGTCAATGCGCACGTGATACCCCGAATACCAGGACCGCAGCGCCGCGATGATCTCACGCTCCACCGCCTGATAATCGGCACTGGCGTTATGGCAGTTTCGCCCATTGACACATCGCAGCCGCGCGCGGCTGTGCTGGGCGGCGGACAGTGTGGTACGTCCCACGCGGCTGCCGCAGCGGGCGCAGAAGATCAGCCCGGCAAAGGCATTTTGCAGATCGAACGTCTTTTTCACCCTGGCGGCGGGCTGGCGCTCGCGCCGGATGTCCTGTGCCTGCATAAAATCCGTCTCGCTGACCAGCGGCGGGTGCAGCCCGTCGTAGAGTTGGTAGTCCTCCATGTTTTGACAGCGCTTGATGCGCTTTTTCACCATGCCGTCCTCGACGCTTTTGACCTGACGGCTCCATCCCCGGCGAATCTTGCCCATATAGACGGGATTGGCGAGAATCTGGCCAACGGTGGAATAGCTCCACGGACCGCCGTGACGCGTGGGAACCGACAGATCGTTCAGTGCGTTGGCAATTTGCTTGGTGCCCGCCCTGTGCAAAAACAGGTCGAACATCTTTTTCACCACCTCCGCTTCCTGAGGATGCGGCTCCAGCGTATAGCCCTTCTCGCCCGGCAGCTTCAGCCGGCGGTAGCCGTAGGGCGCGATGCTGGAGATATACTTTCCCTCCGAAGCCGAGCTGTCCCGCCCGCGAATCAGACGGCGGGTGATGGTCTTATACTCCCGGCGGCTCATGAACAGGCCAAATTCAAAGTATTCCTCGTCAAATTCATCGCTGGGGTCGTAGACCTTGGCAGGGGTGATAATCTTGGTGCCGGAAAACTGAAATACCTGGCTGATATACGCCTGATCGGCGCTGTTGCCGCGCGCCAGGCGCTCCAGGTCTACCACCAGCACCCCGGCGTACAGTCCTGCGTTGACCTCCTCCAGCAGCTTTTGAATCTCCGGCCGTGCGGCAATGGATTCGCCGGAGACGACCTCATAATAGGTTTTGGTCACGCGGTACCCGCGCTCTCCTGCCAGACGGTCCAAAATGGCCTCGTGCCGCTTGAGCGTTTCTTCCACACTCATTTCAGCATAATCCCGGTCGAAGCGGGATTTTCTGAGATACTTTGCGTACTGCTCCATGCGCGCCTCCCCTCGCTTTCGGGCAGCACGGCAGGCTACCGTCCCTCAGCGGTCCGCCTCCGGTAGGCGTCGGTCACGATTTTGTTCAGCCTGGGCAGCCAGGCCTCCGGCTCGCTTTCGCAATACTCGTCATGAATGCGCACGAGAGCGCGCTCGCCCTCCGTTCGGGACGCAATCATATCTCCTTCACCCCCCCCAGCTCTTTGCAGGGGTAGTATGGTCCGGGACATGGAAAGTATGCCCTTTGCAAAACAAAAGGGCCGTTTGCTTTGCACACAAGCAAACGGCCCGCGGCGCATCCTCACTGGAAGATGCGCACCACGTCCTTAAAGGTGAAAAACGCCATAAACCCAAGCAAGAACACATAGCCGCCCAGATGAATCATCGCCTCGATCTTCTGATCAACGGGCTTGCGGCGCACGGCCTCAATCAGCATGAACACCAGGCGCGATCCGTCCAGTCCCGGAATGGGAATCAGGTTCACCAGCCCCACGTTGATGGAGATCATCAGCGTCAGGTACAGGAAGATTTCCATGCCGCCCTGCCGGGTCTGCTCGGCTACCAGCTGCACCACGCCCACCGGACCGCTGGTTTCATTGAGCCCCTCGCCGGTGGTGAAGAGCTTGCCCAGCGCCGAGGCCATGGCGGTGGAGGCGTCCACGCAGGTGTCCCATGCGGCGGGAATCACCTGCCCTGCGGGAAGGGGTTCATATCCCTGCTGAATCATGATGCCGATCAGCCAGCGCTCCTCGGTTTCGTCATAACGCGGAGTGATGGTGAGGGTCTTTTGCTCACCATCCCGCAAAACGGTGATGTCGATGGCCGACCCTGCGCCCAGGCTGCCGATGGCGTCGCTCACATCGGTCACGGTGCGTCCGGTCATATCCTGCCCGCCCACGCTGACAAATACATCGCCTGCCATCAGGCCGCTTTCGGCAGCAGGTGAACCTTCGGTCACGCTGGATACGAATGGCGTGGCAATCGTCACGCCGTAAGCCGCCATCAGCCCGACAGCCACCACAAAGGCCAGCACGAAGTTCATCAGCGGGCCCGCCGCCACGGAGATCATGCGCTTCCATACGGGGGCATTGTTATAGTTGCGGGGATCGTCTTTCTTTTCGCCGTTGGGGTCGTCGTCGGTATCGCCATAGAACATGCAGTAGCCGCCCAGGGGGATAGGCCGGATGGAAAACACGGTCTCGTGCTTTTTGCTTTTCCACTGAACGAGCTTGGGACCAAAGCCGATGGAATACTCCTTTACGGGAATCCCGCACAGGCGGGCAGCCGCGAAATGGCCAAACTCATGGACCGTAATCAGCACGCCCAGCAGCACGATAGCAAGCAAAATATACAATGCGATCAAAATCCTTTCTTTGGAGGGATCAGCCTAGCTTATGCAGAACCTGCCGCGCGGTATCCCGCGCAAGACGGTCAGCCTCCATGACCTGCTCCAGCGACGCGGCCGGCAGGTTGCCCACGCGCGAGAGCGTTTCCTCCACAGTATCGAAGATTCGACCGATGCGCATGGGTTCCTTCCCGCTGGATTGTAACAATTCGCCTACGGCCACTTCATTGGCGGCGTTGAGCACGCAGCCAGCCGCGCCGCCTGCGCGCAGGCACTCGCGCGCCAGGCGAATGGAAGGGAAGCGCGCCTCGTCCGGACGCTCGAAGGTCAGGCCTCCCACCGAAAACAGGTCCAGCCTTTTGCCGCCGGTGGGCAGGCGGTCGGGGTAGGCCATGGCGTAGAGGATGGGCAGGCGCATATCCGGCGTACCCAGCTGGGCGATCAGCGCGCCGTCGGCAAATTCCACGCCGCTGTGAATCACGCTCTGGGGATGAACCACCACCTCGATCTGTTCGGGGCGCGCGTCAAAAAGCCACCTGGCTTCGATCATCTCCAGCGCTTTGTTAAACAGGGTCGCAGAATCAATGGTGATCTTCTGTCCCATGACCCAATTGGGATGCCTGAGCGCCTGTTCCTTTGTGGCTGCCCGAATCTCGTCTCCAGTCCAGGTGCGGAACGGACCGCCGGAACAGGTCAGGATGATGAGGGAATACGGATTCCCGCCCGCTCCCTGAAGGCACTGAAAGATGGCGCTGTGCTCGCTGTCCACGGGCAGAAGCGCATGCTCGCCCACGCGCCGGGCTGCCTCCATCACCAGATGGCCGCCCGCCACCAAGGCCTCCTTGTTGGCCAGCAGCACACGCTTGCCTCCGGCAAGCGCCGTGAGCACGCTTTTCAGGCCCACCATGCCTACCACGCTCACCAGCACGTCGTCTGCATCCGCCTGAGCAGCCAGCGTGAGCGCTTCGGGGCCAAAGACCCATTCGCAGAACCGCAGGTCCGCAGGAATTTCTTCCCGGGGAATGGGCTGAACCAGGCCAGCCAGCCGCGGACGAAAAGCCCGCACCTGCTCAAAGAGCTTTTCGCGGCTGGAATACGCGGTGAGCGCGGCCACTCCGAAGCGGTCGGGATGCAACGCGGCCACCTCCAGCGCCTGCGTGCCGATGCTGCCCGTGGAACCCAGTATAGCCAAACGGCGTTTTTTCATGTGCCAAGACCTCTTTTCTCAAATGGAAGCCAGCAAAATCACACGATAGGAATAGACGATGATGGCGGTAAAAACGATGCTGTCCAGCCGGTCCAGCATGCCGCCGTGTCCGGGAAAGATATGGCCGAAATCCTTGATCTTGCAGTGGCGTTTGACCATGCTGGCAAACAGGTCCCCCATTTGTCCGGCAATGCCGCCAAACAGGCCGCACAGCATATCGGCCCAAATGGGCGGGAAGCCCGAAAAATCAGGAAAGCACAGCGTAAAGATGCGGCCTGCCGCCACCGCGCACAAAATGCTGCCCACCAGCCCGCCGGCAGCTCCGGCCACGGTTTTGTTGGGGCTGATGTGCGGGCACAGCTTGGGCCCGCCAATGGCGCTTCCCACAAAGTAGGCGAAGGTATCGCCGCCCACGGCGATGGCGAATACCAGCACCAGCAGAAGCGCCTGGAGGCTTCGCGGCTCGGTATCCAAAATGCCGAACAGGCACATCCCCGGCAGCACCACCGTAAGCATGGGAAGCTCGCTCATGCAGATATCCACCAGATCCGGATTTTCCCGCCGCATCACCACCAGCAGCACAATAAAGGAGAGCAGCGCCAGAATGGGAATGATCACCAGAGAGGAATAGAACATCATCAGCGGTACGGAGATGGCCAGCCCCGCGAAACTGGTCCACCAAACCGGATAATGTCCTCCGCGGCTGAGAGCGGTGAGCTCCTCGTACAGAGCCAGAGAAAGGCACAAAAACGCCGCCAAGGCAAACAGCCAGCTTCCCACAAAGAGAACGCCGGCCAACAGCGCCACCAGCACCGCGCCGGTGATGCAGCGCTGAATCATGGAGGATGTTTTTTTCTGCGGATTGCTTTCGCTCATGGTTCCTCCTTGGAAACGTTCATTCCTCGCGTTTGCCAAAGCGGCGTTTTCTTCCCTGGAACTGCGCGATGCAGCGGTGATAGTCCTCGACGGTGAAATCCGGCCACAGCACCGTGGGGAAGAGAAACTCGGCATAGGCGCACTGATAGAGCAGGAAATTGCTCAGGCGCATCTCTCCGCTGGTGCGGATGAGCAGATCAACATCCGGCAGATCATGGGTATACAACCTGTCGGAAAGGGCCTTTTCATCTACTTGGGAAAGGTCCAGCGTTCCCGACTGCACCTCCTGCGCGATCTGCCGGGCGGCCCGCGCCAGCTCGGCCCGCGCACCGTAATTGATGGCGATGTTGAGCCTCAGTCCCGTGTTTTCCAGCGTACGGCGCTCGGCCTCGCGCAGCACGTCGCGCTGGCGGGGCGGAAGGGCGTCCTTGTCGCCCAATATGGTGATGCGCACGTTCTTTTCGTCCAGCTCGTCGATCTCGCTGGCAAAAAAGTCCAGAATCAGCTGCATCAGCGCCTCCACCTCGGCGGCGGGGCGGGCCCAGTTTTCCGTGGAAAAGGCATAGAGCGACAGGGCCTCAATCCCGATATCGCTGGAGGAACGGATGATCTCGCGCAGCGTTTCGGTGCCGGTGCGGTGCCCCAGCGCCACCTTGACCTTGTGCTGCTTGGCCCAGCGTCCGTTTCCATCCATGATGATGGCCACATGCCTGGGCAGGCGGTTGAGGTCGATCTCCGCGTAGAGCGGTGCGGTCATGACTGGCTCCTTTCCCGGGGCATGCCCGTTAAAAAGCGGGAAACGATGAGCGTGCGCCCATCGTCCTCTACGGCCACCACACGCGTGGACGCATAGCCCTGCGCTTCTCCCTCCGGGGTACGCAGCGCGTCCGCGGGCGACGAGGCACGTCGCGGGGGAGCGGCAGTGGCCTTGACCTGAACGCCGGTAATTCCGCTGGCCCGGAGAATCGCCAGCGCCGACTCGGCCGGAAGCCCCAGCAGGTGCTCAAAGGTCTGCTGCATCCTCAACCCCCCAAAAACAGCGGCACCGCGCATGGCGGCACAGCCTGCGATCGATTTGTATTGTACTATGGAATAAAAAGGACTGTCAAGGTGAGCGGGCTTTTGGTCCGGCAGAAGACGGCAGGGTGTCAGACGAATTGAGCGGGGAGGAAAGCTGCGCAGAAAGTCCGTGCGTCCCCTTTGACGGGCCTCTCCTGCAGAATGGCTTTTTTTCATTCTCATGATTCAAATCGGGCGCCAATGTCAAAAAACAGGATAACACCGGAAACCATTGTTTTCATGCCGGGCGAAGGCTCCGGCCCTGCCCCCGGACGATCCGCCGCGGCAGGAGGCCCGTTTTCGGGTGGCTGCTTCCGACACCGCCTAAGGGATGAACAGAAAAACAGCCGGACGCGAAAGCACACGTCCGGCTCAGGCCGCTGAAGGCGGGCGGCACACACCGAACCGGTGTGGCGTCACACTATCTGCGGATTTTTGCAAGATGCTTCATCACAAGGTTGGCAGCCACGCCGGTGACCGCGCCCGTGATCAGGCCCGCAACCATCAGCACCGCCATATAATACATCAGGCTTGGCGTGCTCAAAATCACCATGGCCAGCGCCACCTGGCCCACGTTGTGGGCCACGCCGCCCACCATGCTCACCATCACGGGATGAACCCCGCGCACGCGGCTGAGCAGCGCCATGAACACCATGCTCACCAGGCCGCCGGCGAAGGCGTACATCATGGCGTTCACGCCCCCGAACAGGAGCCCGGACAGCACCACCTTCAGCACCATCAGCACAAACGCCGTGGGGAGATTGAGCATATAGACCGCAAAGATCAATACGCCGTTGCTCAGGCCCAGCTTGATGCCCGGCACGCCTGCTGCGACCGGCATCAGGCTCTCTACAAAACCCAGCACCAGCATCAGCGCTACCAGCAGCCCGCACAGGGCCACCCACTGGGTGCGTTCCCGCAGGGTTTGTTTTTTTCTGCTCATTCGTACGCTCCTGTCAGGTCCCGGACAGCATCTGAATCAGCTCTTCGGTGGTGTAGAGCTCCAGCGTCACCTGGTTGGGCAGGCAGATGATCATATTGCCCAGCAGGCGGCTGTTCCTGTTGTCCAGCGAGACCACGCCCTGCTTGACGCAATCCTGATTTTCGCAGGTGGAACTTTTCATGTCAACGCTTTCCGTGGTGACATGAATGACGTTCTCGGCCCCCGTTTCCTCCTGGATGACGGAGTATTCGCCTTCCTCGATAAGGGGAATGGGCTGATAGGTGATGCTGCCCGCCGTAACCAGCAGCCAGGCCTTGATGGTGGAAGGATCAAACGTCGCCTGAGGCTCCTCGGAATCCTCGGGTACGGGCGTGGAGGTTGTGCCGGAAGGGGACGTCACGGTAACAGGCGCCGTTTCCTCCGCCCCGGCGTCAGGTTCATCCGTGCCGGCAGGCGCTGTGGTGGCGGTAGGCTCGGCTGTAGGCTCCGCGGTGGCGGTAGGCTCGATGGTAGGCTCCGCCGTCTCGGCAGGCTGGGTGGGAGATTCTGCCGTGGGGGTAGCTTCGGCGGCGGGTTCGACCGTGGCGGCAGAGCCGATGGTGGCATCCGGCGCCAGCGCAGGTGCGTCCGATGCCGGAGAGGCGATGCGCGTGGGCAACACCATGGCCAAAACAGCCACCAGGGCGATGGCTGCCACCAGCCCGATCCCGATCCAGATATTCTTGTTACGCATGCGTTCCCTTCCTTTCCGTATATGAGGCAACACGGCCATGATACCGCATGAACGCGCGCCCGTCAAGCATGGAAAACGGAAGCGGCGCGCCGCCATGGCGCTCACGGACAGGTGCGCGGCGCTGAAGTGCGGTGGCGCATGCCCTCTGTTCCTGCATTTCTTTGCGGGACAGCCGTTTCCCTGCGTTGCTGGGGCCTCGGAGAGAAAAATGCTTTTCGCCTTTTTCCTCAAGGGACCAACCGACATGGTTGCGCGCAGGGCGCGATTTGGGTATACTGGCCTTACACCATTCTATGAAACGAATATGGGGGAAGGATCTATGCCGGTCATCATGAAGCTGCTGAGCAGACGGGGCGCCTTACGCGCGCTGGAGAACGCGCGTGCGGCGCTGGGCGATGCAACCCCGCTCAAACGGGACTGCGGCCGCCTGTGCGGGGCCGCCTGCTGTCAACCGGACGAAACCGGACTCAATGGCATGCTGCTGTTTCCTTTCGAGGAAACGTACTATCGCCGGCCCATAGAGGGTTTCCCCTTCCGGCTCGTGGACGACGACACGCTCTTCAAAGGCGGCAAGCGCCTGGTGTGCGAGGGAACCTGCCCCCGCGAACACCGGCCCCTGGCCTGCCGCATCTTTCCGATGCGCATCCGCGTGCAGGCCGACGCGCTGGGCGATCATGCGCATTGCACGGCGGAGCTGGACCCGCGCGCATGGTGCGTATGCCCGCTGCTGGAGCAGGGTGGGCTGCGCGCGATGGATCAGGCGTTCATCGCCGCCGTTGCCAGGGCAGGCGATGCGCTCATCCAGAACGTATCCATGCTGGAGGCGCTCTATAACGAGCAGCGGCTGATTGATGAAATGAGGCAACTATGATGCATACCCTGATCATCGGCGGCGGAGCGGCGGGCATGGCCGCTGCCATCGCCGCGGCGCGGGCCGGGCAGGCGGTTACGGTGCTGGAGCGCGGCCGCCGGCCGCTCAAAAAGCTGGGCGTGACGGGAAACGGACGGGGCAACCTGCTGAACGCAGGCGCGCCCGACTATCCCGGCGGAGCGGACTTTGCCGCGCAGGTGCTCGCCGCCATGCCCTATGAGCGGTTGGCGGCATTCTGGGAGGAACTCGGCGTACCCCTTCGCCTGGAGGAGGAGGGGAGGGTGTATCCCGCGTCGTTGCTGGCCTCGACGGCGGTGGATGCGCTTGGGCTGGCTGCGCGCAGGCTGGGTGTGGAAATCATCGTCAACGCGCGCGTCACGGACCTGCTCTCCCTGCCCGCGGGCGGCTTTGAAGCACGGGGAACGGTATGCCGCTACCTGCCCGACGTATCGAAGAAAAGCGGCAAAACCCGGCCCGGCGCGCTGGCGCAGGAAACTGCGGCATGCTGGCGGGGCGACCGCGTCATCGTGGCGGCAGGCGGGGCCGCCGCGCCTGCGCACGGCACGGACGGCAGCGCCTACGCGCTCCTGACCGCCTTCGGGCACGAGCTTGTGCCGCCCCGCCCCGCGCTGTGCGCTTTGCTTGCGGACCCGGAGCCCTTGCATGCACTCGCAGGCCAACGGGCGCGCGCATCGCTGCGCCTTCTGGACGGGCAGGGCGCCTGTCTGGCCCAAAGCAGGGGCGAGGCCCTGTTTGCCCAGGATGGCGTCAGCGGCATTGCCGCCATGCAGCTGGCACGCTGGTGGCGGCCGGGCTGTTCCCTGCATATGGACCTGCGTGAAACCCTGCTGGGACCGCGCGCGGCGCAGATCCACGGCCCGGAGGCCCTTGCGGAAACGGAGCGCCTGCTGCGCGCCCGCGCGCAGAGCCGGGAGGACTGCCTCCTTGGCGATCTGCTGACTGGCGCCGCGCCGCGCGTCCTGAACGATGCGCTGCTGCGCGCTGCCGGGTTGGAGAGGCATTCGCGTGAGCCGCTGCGGCCGCTTCTGTCCGCCCGACCCGGGGCAATCGCCGTGCTGGCCCGTGCCATTGTCGATTTTCAGGTGGCGGTCACGGGCACGCGCGGCTTTGAGAACGCGCAGGTCACCGCCGGGGGCGTGGCGACGGACGGCTTCAATCCGCTAACCCTTCAAAGCCGCCTGTGCCCCGGCCTGTACGCAGCGGGAGAAATGCTGGACGTGGACGGCGCATGCGGAGGCTTCAACCTGATGTTCGCCGTCGCCAGCGGGCTTTTGGCGGGGGGCGCGAGATAACTCGAAATATTTTCCTTCTGCCCGACGCCTTGCTTGAATAATTATCATAATCATGCTATACTGAGACTGCTGATCCGGTTGTGAAAACCGAAACACAAAAACCCATAATAGGAGGAAGAATCAAGTGAAGAAGTTTCTGTCGATGCTTCTGGCCCTGACCCTGGTTCTCTTCGCGTTCACTGCGTTTGCTGAGACCGTCAATCCCGACGACATCGAAGACACCATGACTGCCGAGGACGGCAAGTATGAGCTTGCGTTCGTCACCGACGTGGGCCAGCTCAAGGACAAGTCCTTCAACCAGGGCACCTGGAATGGCGTGAAGGCCTATGCCGCCGCCAACGGCCTGTCCTACAAGTACTATCAGCCCGCCAACGGCGACCAGGCGACCGACGATGACCGCTATGACGCCATGAAGGCTGCCTGCGAAGGCGGCGCGAAGGTGGTTGTGTGCGCCGGTTTCCTGCAGGAAGCTGCGCTGCGCAAGGCGGCCGAAACCTATCCCGACACCAAGTTCGTCTTCGTGGACGGCTATCCCCTCGACCTTGAAAACGTGGCCCCCATCGCCTTCAAAGAGGAGCAGAGCGGCTACCTGGCCGGCTATGCCATCGTGAAGGACGGCTTCACCAAGCTGGGCTTCATGGGCGGCGGCGGCGGCACCAACCCCGCGTGCTGCCGTTACGGCTACGGCTTTGCGCAGGGCGTGAGCGCTGCGGCCAAGGAACTGGGCATCACCGTGGAGCTCAAGTACTCCTGGCAGTACGGCGCCAGCTTCAGCGCTTCTCCCGAGCTGGAGGCCATGGCCAAGGGCTGGTATGAAAACGGAACCGAGATCATCTTCGCCTGCGGCGGCTCCATGTTCTCCTCCATCGTCTCCGCTGCCTCCGCCAACGACATGTTCGTTGTGGGCGTGGACGTGGACCAGAGCTTCGAGTCCGAGACCGTTGTGACCTCTGCTCTCAAGGGCCTGAGCAACGCCACCAGCTGGGCGATCGGCAAGTTCTACGCTGGCGAGTGGGACGAGATCGGCAACGTGGCCACCAGCCTGGGCGCCAATGACGACGCTGTGGGCCTGCCCACCGAGACCTGGTCGCTGGAAAGCTATACCATCGAGGAGTATGAGGCTCTGCTGGCGTCCATCAAGGACGGCACTGTGACCATCGACAGCAGCGTTCTGGAGGCTGATGCCATCGTTAACGCTGGCCTGGAGAACGTGGAGATTATCTACGAATAATCCCAAACAAAGACAGGGCGTATGCCCTCAGACTGTCAAAAAATCCTTCAGGGAGGTTCGGAGGGCCGCGGCCCTCCGAGCTGTATCCCGAATCCAGCGACATGTGCGGTGGATTCGGAAGCCTTGCGCAGCAAGGTTTCCCTGCGCGTTTCCCCGGCCGCGCTGAAAGCGCAGGGGAAACGCGTTTTGTCGGAAAAGATCGCCGCAGGCGAGCTTTTCCGACAAGCTGAGGGTGTATGCCCTCCCGATTTTCTTATGAATGATTGTTGATAAATCAACGACATTCGATGACTTCTCTATCTGCTTGACGAAGCCCTGTCCGTTATCATCTTGCGGAGCGCCGTGCAGTATGGCTCCGGGATTACGGATTATTCCCTTGCTGGCAGCGTATTGTGGCTTTTGAAAAGCAGATGGAGTTGGCATAATGATTCACCCTTGAGGAGGAAAGTATCATGCGCACCCATTCCCTCGCCTGCAGACTGACGGCACTGGTCATGAGTCTGCTGCTGGCCTTCAGCTTCGGCGCGGTTGCCGCTGCGGAAGGTTCCTTCACCGCCGGCACTTACACCGGTACTTCCAAGGGCTTTGGCGGAGACGTCACCGTAACGGTTGAAGTTTCGGACAGCGCCATCGTCTCCGTGGAAGCCGTCGGCGAAAGCGAAACGGACGGCATCGGCACCAACGCTCTTGAGATGCTGCCCGCTGCGATTGTCAGCGCTCAGTCCCTGAAGGTGGATACGGTCGCGGGCTGCACCGTAACGTCCGAGGCTGTTCTGGCTGCCGCCGAGGATGCACTGCGTCAAAGCGGAGCAAGCGACGAGATCATCTTTGCCGAGCCTCTCGCAAGCGAAACCGTTGCCGAGGATGAAGTGATTGAAACCAACGTGCTGATCGTGGGCGCTGGCGCCGCGGGGCTGTCCGCTGCGCTGTCCTCACACAACAACGGGGTCGAGGACGTACTGGTGATCGAAAAAATGCCTGCTGTTGGCGGCGCCACCTCCATGGCCGGCGGCGGCATGCCCGCCTACCGGGTAGACGAGGACCCCGACGTGACCGAGAAAAACATCGAGGAGCTTTTCCTTGATCTTTCCCGCATCGGCAAGTTCAACAACAATGCGCGCCTGACCATGATGCAGGCCCGCCTGTCTACCCCCACCATCGAATGGCTCAAGAGCGTCGGCGTGGGCATCACGGGCGAACCCAACCCCGACGAGCCTCTGGTCAGCTATGGCTGCGAAGGCCGTGCTGCGGGCGCTGTGAACACTCTGTATGCCAAGGTGCAGGAGGCGGGTGTTCCCGTCATGCTCAACACCCGTGCGGAACACCTCATTATGGATGGTGATACCGTGATCGGCGTGCAGGCTACCGGCAGCGAAGGTCAGAACATCACCATTCTGGCCAATGCGGTGCTGATGGCCACGGGCGGATACGGAAACAACACTTCTCTGATTGCCGACACCTCCATTCTGGACCGCGTCATCTACTATGGCCCCGTGGGCGCGACCGGCGACGGCCACATCATGATGAAGGAAATCGGAATCCCCCTGTTCAATATGGACAAGGTTGCCACCAAGCATTTTGGTGTTGAAACCGAGCCCGGCTATGGCATTCACATTCACGGCACGGTCGCGACCCTGTTCACCACTACCGGCGCCATCGCTGTGAACAAGGAATGCGAGCGCGTGGTCAATGAGAGCGGCGACGAGCTGGATATCGCGCTGGCTTCCATGAACCAGTCCTCGGATGGGCGTCTCTATATCGTGATGGACCAGGCTTCCTATGACGTATTCAGCCAAAGCCTGATAAACAGCCAGACCTTTACGCAGGAGCAGCTGGATCAGTTTATTGCTGAAAACGGCACCGGCGTAACCAAGTTGGTCAAGGGCGACACCCTGGCTGATGCCGCGGCCGCGATGGGTCTGGACGGCGACAAGCTGACCCAGACGGTCGAAGCCTATAACAGCGGCATTGCCGCCGGTGAGCCCGATCCCTTCAAGCGTGGCTATACCGCCGAATTGAAGGATGGACCCTATTACATCATGCAGACGGTCGCACGCTTTGCCACTTCACTGGGCGGCGTGAACGTGTCCAATGACTTTGAGGTGCTCGACGTCAATGAGCAGCCCGTGCCCGGCCTCTACGCCGCCGGCGAAGTGGTGGGTAACATCAACGGCAGCTACGCGGAGTACCTGATCTGGTGCTTCTCCTCCGGCATGGAGTTTGGCAACGTGATCGCGGGCAAATAATCCTGCTTTGCGCAGCGCAGGAGGAAACCGGCAGGCACCGGTTCCCTCCTGTTTTTCTTTTCTCTGCCGCGCATCTTTCTGCGCCGGCCGCTTTCCTTTTCCTTGCAATTTACGCGTCAAACCGATATAATGTTACTATATCGATCAAACATGGCTCCGTCGAAACAAGCAGAAAGGGAGGTGGACGCGGTTGGATAACGCGCCGGAATACGTTATCGAAATGCTCCACATCACCAAGGAATTTCCCGGGATCAAGGCCAACGACGACATTACGCTGCAGCTGCGCAGGGGCGAGATTCACGCCCTGCTGGGCGAAAACGGCGCCGGCAAATCCACGCTGATGAGCGTGCTTTTCGGCCTCTATCAGCCGGACGAAGGCGTCATCAAAAAGGACGGCAAAGAGGTCCAGATCAACGATCCCAACGACGCCACCGCCCTGCATATCGGTATGGTGCATCAGCATTTTAAGCTGATCGACGTCTTTACCGTGCTGGATAACATCATCCTGGGAGCGGAGGACACCCGCCTGGGCTTCTTGAGCCGCAAGGCGGCGCGGGAAAAGGTGCTTGCCCTGAGCGAGCGCTACGGCCTGAAAGTGGACCTGGACGCCAAAATCGAGGATATCACCGTCGGCATGCAGCAGCGTGTGGAGATTCTCAAAATGCTCTACCGCGATAATGAGGTGCTTATCTTTGACGAGCCCACCGCCGTGCTCACTCCGCAGGAAATCGAAGAACTGATGGAGATCATGCGGGGGCTGACCAGGGAAGGCAAGAGCATTCTGTTCATCTCTCACAAGCTCAATGAGATCATGGAGGTATCCGACCGCGTGACGGTGCTGCGCAAGGGCCGCTACGTAGGCACGGTGGACACCGCCGCCACCACGCAGGAGGAATTGAGCCGCATGATGGTGGGCCGCCCCGTGCAGCTGGTGGTGGAGAAGGACCCAGCCCGGCCCGCTGAGCCCGTGCTGACAGTGGAACATTTGCGCGTGCCCTCTCGCCTGTACAAGCACGATGCGGTGAAGGATGTTTCCTTTACCGCCCGTGCGGGGGAGATCGTGTGTATTGCAGGCATTGACGGCAACGGCCAGACGGATCTGGTCTACGCCCTGACCGGGCTGGAGAAGCCCTCCGGCGGCAGGATCACCCTTTGCGGGCATGATATCACCCATGCCGCGATCCAGGACCGCAGCAAGGCCGGCATGAGCCATATTCCGGAGGATCGGCACAAGCACGGCCTGATTCTGGACTTCACGCTGGAGCAGAACCTGGTGCTGCAGCGCTTTCAGGAGCCGCAGTTTCAAAGCCACGGCTTTATCCGCTTTGACCAGACCCGCAAATATGCCGAAAAGCTCATTGCGCAGTACGACGTACGTTCCGGTCAGGGGCCGGTCACAATTGCGCGGAGCATGTCCGGCGGCAACCAGCAGAAGGCCATCGTGGCCCGCGAGATCGACCGTGACAAGCCGCTCATCGTGGCGGTGCAGCCCACACGCGGCTTGGACGTGGGCGCCATCGAGTATATCCATGGCGAGCTGGTCAAGCAGCGCGACGAGGGCAAGGCCGTGCTGCTGGTCAGCCTGGAGCTGGACGAAGTGATGAACCTCTCCGACAGAATTCTGGTCATGTACGAGGGCCAGATCGTGGGCGAGTTTGATCCCAAGCAGACGACGGTGGAGGAGCTGGGCCTCTATATGGCCGGCGCAAAGCGGCAGGAGGTGGCTCAGGCATGAAAAACCGGTTTCTCAAGCTATGGCATCAGGACGGTACGCGATCGGTCATGGCGTCGGTCCTGTCCATTCTGGTGGGCCTGATCGCGGGCAGTCTGATTATTCTGATCGTGGGTCTGTGCACCCCCTCGCTGGGTCTCAAAAGCGTATGGGACGGGGTTCGCCTGATCTTTGGCGGCCTGTTCGCCACGGGCCGTGACGCGGCGGGCGCGCTTACCTTTGGCTTTAATCCCGCCAGTGTGGGCAACATGCTCTTCCGCGCTACGCCGCTGATCCTCACAGGCCTTTCCGTGGCGGTGGCGTTCAAGACCGGGTTGTTCAACATCGGCGCTCCGGGACAGTACCTGGCAGGCACCGCGGCCACGCTGTTCATCGCGCTGAGCATTCCTTCCTCGGTCGTCCCGCCGGAAATCATTTGGTTCCTGGCCTTCTTCGGCGGCATGCTGGCGGGCGCGCTGTGGGGTGCCATTCCGGGCATGCTCAAGTCTTTGCTCAACATCAACGAGGTGCTGGCCTGCATCATGACCAACTGGATCGCAGCCAACCTTGTGACATGGATCTTTGACATCTCCAATCTCAAGAACGTGGTGGAGAACACCAAGAGCGGCTACATCTATAAAACCACCTTCAACAATGTCGCCACCTCCAAAATGGGCCTGGATGTGCTCTTTCCGGATTCCCAGGTCAACGGCGGCATCGTCGTGGCCATCATTCTGGCGATCATCGTCTTTATCATTCTGACGCGCACCACCTTCGGCTACCAGCTCAAGGCCTGTGGTTCCAACCGCTTCGCCGCACGCTATGCGGGCATCAAGGACAAGCGCAACATCGTGCTTTCCATGGCCATTGCGGGCTCGCTGGCGGGTGCGGCCGGTTCTCTGTACTATTTGAGCGGCAACACGGAATTCTTCTGGTCTACCTACCAGAGCCTTCCCGCTGCGGGCTTCAATGGCATTCCGGTGGCGCTTCTGGCGGCCAACCATCCCATCGGCGTCATCTTCACGGGCATGTTCATGTCCATGCTGGATATCGCGGGCCTGCAGATGACCAACCTCACCGCCTACAACGAATACATCACGGACGTGATCATCGCCGTGATCGTGTATCTGAGCGCCTTCTCGCTATTGATTAAGACTTTGCTGGGCCATCATCGGGCGCACAAAACCGAGGCGCCCCTCAAAGACCCCGGACCGGATGATTCGGATTCCAAAGCGGAAGGAAAGGAGGCGGCGAAGGCATGATGGAAACATTGCTTGAAAATCTTACCTCCGGCAGCATGGTATTCCTGATCCGCCAAACGCTGATTTATGCGGTCCCCCTGATGGTGGTGGCGCTGGCGGGCGTATACGCCGAGCGAAGCGGCGTGATCAACCTGGCGCTGGAAGGCATCATGATCTTCGGCGCGTTCATCGGCGTGCTGTTTGTCAGGCTGGTGCAGCAATGGGGCTGGTTTGACGCAGCCAAGGCCGCGGGAGACTGGGTGAGCCTGCAGGGGTTCATGCTGATGACCATGGCGGTTGCAGCGTTGCTTGGCGCAATCTTTTCGCTTCTGCTGGCGTTTGCGGCCATTAACCTGCGCGCGGACCAGACCGTGGGCGGCACAGCGCTCAATCTTCTGGCCCCCGCGCTGGTGCTGTTCCTCATCCGCCTGATCGCCAACCAGAACACCCTTCAAATGGCCACGGGCGACAGCGCCAGCTGGTTCATGATCAAAAAAAGCATGTTCGGCTACGGGCGCACGGACGAAGTCGGTTTCCTCTTCGACACCTTCGTCAACAAGGTTTATCTGGCCACCTATGTGTGCATTCTGGTGTTCATCATCATGTCCGTCATCCTCTACTGTACGCGCTTCGGCTTAAGGCTTCGTTCCTGCGGCGAAAATCCGCAGGCAGCCGACAGCCTGGGCATCAATGTCTTTAAAATGCGTTATGCGGGCGTGACCATCTCGGGCGCGCTGGCAGGCATGGGCGGCTTTGTCTACGCGCTGACCACCACCAACTGCACCTCCAACGGGGATGTGGCGGGCTTTGGCTTCCTGGCGCTGGCCGTGATGATCTTCGGCAACTGGAAACCGCTGAGCGTGGCGGGCGCGGCGCTTTTGTTCGGCCTGTTCAAGTGCATCGCCGCCAGCTACGGCAGCCTCTACGTGCTCAACAGCGCTGGTGAGCAGATCTATTTCCTCAAGGATCTGGGCATCAACACCAACTTTTACCGCCTGCTGCCCTACCTGATCACGTTGATCGTACTGGCCTTTACCTCCAAGAGCAGCCGCGCGCCCAAGGCCGAAGGCATCCCCTACGACAAAGGCAGCCGGTAACGCGGCATCAAATCGCAAAAAACCCGCTTTGCGCCAAGCGCGCTTTGCGGGTTTTCTTCTGCCCAAGTAAGACAACTTATCCCGCTTCCCGCTGCCCAACCCCCGATGGGCCGCCTCTTGACAGTGCTTTTCCATCCATAGTACAATAGGATGTTGTACTATGTATTATCGCTGGGAAGAGAGGATTTTGACCCGCATGAGCGAAGCCACCCTGAGCGCGGAGGCGCTGAAACAGATTCAGAAGCGGCGCACGTTCGCCATTATCAGCCACCCGGACGCCGGCAAGACCACTTTGACCGAAAAACTGCTGCTCTACGGCGGCGCCATCCGCCAGGCCGGCAGCGTCAAGGCCCGCAAGGCCGAACGTCACGCGACCAGCGACTGGATGGAAATCGAAAAGCAGCGCGGCATCAGCGTGACCTCCAGCGCCATGCAGTTTGAATACGACGGCTACCGCATCAACATCCTGGATACCCCCGGCCACCAGGACTTCAGCGAGGATACCTACCGCGTGCTGGTGGCGGCGGATGCGGCGGTGATGCTCATCGACGCGGCCAAGGGCGTGGAGGAGCAGACCATCAAGCTCTTCAAGGTCTGCCGCCTGCGCAACATTCCCATCTTTACCTTTGTCAACAAGATGGACCGCGCCAGCAAGGACCCCTTTGCCCTGATGGAGGAGCTGGAGCAGGTGCTGGGCATCCGCTCCTGCCCGATGAACTGGCCTATCGGCGTGGACGGCGATTTTCAGGGCGTGTACCAGCGTGACAGCGGGAACGTGCTGCTCTATTCCGGCGGCAACCATGGCATGAGCATGGCCGAGCAGGTGAGCGTAAAGCTGGGCAGCCCCGAGGCCGAGACCGCGCTGGCCAAGCACTATCTGGACCGCCTGCACGAGGAAATCGAGCTTCTGGATGTGGCGGGCGATCCCTTTGACAAGCAGGCTGTGCTGGAGGGCCGGCTCACGCCGCTGTTCTTCGGCTCTGCGGTCACCAACTTTGGCGTGGAGCCGTTTTTGGAGGCGTTTTTGTCCATCACGCCGCCGCCGTTGCCCCGCATGTCCGATATCGGAGAGATTGCGCCCACCGAGCCGTATTTCTCCGGCTTCATCTTCAAGATTCAGGCCAACATGAACCCCGCCCACCGCGACCGTCTGGCCTTTGTGCGCGTGGTCAGCGGCGAGTTCCAGAAGGGCATGACGGTTTACCATTCCGGCACGGACAAGCAGATCCAGCTCAAGCAGCCCCAGCAGTTCATGGCCGATGAGCGCGAGGCCGTCGAAAACGCCTATGCGGGCGATATCATCGGCCTGTTTGATCCCGGCTTCTTCCACCTGGGCGACGCGCTCTCCTCCGGCCCTAAGCTGCACTTTTCCTCCATCCCGGTGTTTGCGCCCGAGCACTTCGCCCGCGTGCGTCCCGAGGACAGCATGAAGCGCAAGCAGTTTTTGAAGGGCATTCTTCAGCTGGCCGAAGAAGGCGCCATCCAGACCTTCCGCCGCACCGAAACGGGCCGTGAGGATTTTCTGGTAGGCGTGGTGGGCGTGCTGCAATTCGAGGTGCTGGAGCACCGCCTCAAGACCGAGTACGGCGTAACCATGCTCATGGACCGCCTGCCCTTCCGCTACGTGCGCTGGGTGACCAAATCGCCCGTGCCCGTGGAAAAGCTCAAGCTGACCTCCACCAGCGGCCGCGCCTTCGACTCGGAGGAGCGCGAGGTGCTGCTGTTTGAAAACGAATGGTCCATCCGTCTGGCGATGGAAAATAATGAAGGATTGGAGCTGGCCGAAACGGCCGTGCGCAGCGCATATGCATGATTTGTACCTGGTTTCCCCGCTGGCGGGGGTGCCTCCCGCGGACGACGACAGCATCCCAGGCATCCCCAACCAATACCAGCAATAGAAGGAAAGAGGCAGTTTATGATTCGTAACGATATCCGCAACATCGCCATCATCGCCCACGTTGACCACGGCAAGACTACCTTGGTGGATGAAATGCTCAAGCAGGGCGGCGTTTTCCGTGAAAACCAGCAGGTGGCCGAGCGTGTCATGGACTCCGGCGATATCGAGCGTGAGCGCGGCATTACCATTCTGGCCAAGAACACGGCCGTGCATTACAAGTCCACCAAGATCAACATCGTCGACACTCCCGGCCATGCCGATTTCGGCGGCGAAGTGGAGCGCGTGCTCAAAATGGTGGACGGCGTGCTGCTGCTGGTGGACAGCTTTGAAGGGCCCATGCCCCAGACCCGCTTCGTGCTGAAAAAGGCGCTGGCACTGAAGCTGCCGGTCATCGTGGTAATCAACAAGGTGGATCGTCCGGATGCACGCTGCGACGAAGTGGTGGACGAGGTGCTGGATCTGTTCATCGAGCTGGGCGCGGATGAAACCGCGCTGGACCGTCCCATCGTCTATGCCAGCGCCCGTCTGGGCACCGCCACGCTGGATCTGAGCCGGCCCGGCGAGGACCTGCGCCCGCTGTTTGACACGATTCTGGAATATATCCCCGCGCCCGAGGGCGATCTGGAAGGCCCTGCGCAGGTGCTGATCTCCACCATCGATTACAATGATTATGTGGGCCGTATCGGCATTGGCCGCATCAGCCGCGGCACCCTCTCGGAGGGCATGACCGTCATCAAAACCAACTATGATACCAAAAAGGTATCCCAGCCGCTTCGACTCACCAGCCTGTATACCTTTGACGGCCTCAAGCGCATACCCGCCAAGGAGGCCTCCATGGGCGACATCGTGGCCATGAGCGGCATCGAGGATATCGGCATCGGCGATACCGTGTGCGCGCCCGAGCAGGTGGAGGCCCTGCCCTTTGTGAGCATCACCGAGCCGACCGTCACCATGACCTTCTCGGTCAACAACAGCCCCTTTGCGGGCCGCGAGGGCGAATACGTCACCAGCCGCCACCTGCGCGCCCGTCTCATGCGCGAGCTTCAGACCGACGTGTCCCTGCGCGTGAACGAAACCGACAGCCCCGACGCCTTCGAGGTGCGCGGCCGCGGCGAACTGCACCTGTCCATCCTGATTGAAAACATGCGGCGTCAGGGGTACGAGTTCCAGGTGTCCAAGCCCCAGGTGCTCTATAAGGAAATCGACGGTGTCCGCTGTGAACCCATCGAGCGCATGGTGGCCGATGTGCCGCAGGCCTATGCGGGCGCGGTGATTGAGAAGATCGGCCGCCGCCGTGGCGTAATGGAGAGCATGCACGGTCTGGACCGCGTGCGCCTGGAGTTCCTGATCCCCTCGCGCGGCCTGTTCGGCTATCGCTCCGAGTTCATGACCGATACGCGCGGCGAAGGAATCATGTCCAGCGTGTTTGAAAAGTACGAGCCGGTCAAGGGCGATATCCCTCACCGCAACGTAGGCGCTCTGGTATGCTTTGAGGATGGCGAGGCTACCAGCTACGGGCTGTTTTACGCCCAGGAGCGCGGCACGCTGTTCATCGGGCCGCAAACGCCCGTATACAAGGGCATGATCTGCGGCCAGAACTCCCGCCCCGACGACCTGGTGGTCAACGTATGCAAGCAGAAGCACGTGACCAACATGCGCAACGCCTCCGCCAGTGAGGACAGCCTCCGTCTGGTCAGCGTTCATCCCCTCACGCTGGAGGAGTGCCTCGAATTTATTGACGACGACGAGCTGCTGGAGATCACTCCCAAGTCCCTGCGCATGCGCAAGCGCGTGCTCTCCCACGAGGAGCGCGCCCGCGCCGCTCACCGCGCCAAGGGCTGATCCTTCCCGCGCCTGTGGCGCAGGCCTCAAAGAAGGAGGTTTGTTTTACACATGAACACGTTTCGGAAGCTATGTGCGCTGATTCTGTCCCTGTGCCTGCTCGCAGCGGTGCTGTCCCCGGCGCTGGCGGAGGAGACCGCCGGCGACGAGGTGACCCGCTCCGACTTTTCGCTTTCCCTGCTGATGCACGCGGACGGATTTCCCAATGACGGCGCGGCGCATTATGCCGACTGGGAAGCCTTTCTTTCCAAGCTGAGCCTGGAGGGCGTCATCGACGTACAGCGCTTTCTGACCAATGTCAGCCGCGTGTATTTTGACGGCGGGCTCTGCCTCAACGGCAAAATGACCCTGCCCTTCGTCTACGACGGCTACCACAGCTACCGCTATGTGCGGGCCGACGCGCTGCGTGGCGACAGCATCCATTTCCAAATGCACAACTTCTTTGAGTTCATGCTCAAGGGGTATTACTTCATGGGCCTGCCCACACAGCTCATTGCCCTGCCACTTTATCCTGAAGCCAGCTACTACCTCGGCACCAGCTACTACCAGCCCATTGCCGAGGCGGTGGCGGGCGAGGGCGACCGCACCGTGAGCTACGCCGAGCTCTACGAGCTGTGCGAAACCCTGGACCTGATCGTCAACGACGACTGGGACTATGAGCGCGCCTACTTCTATTTCACCTGCCTGCTCACCGATTTGGGCGCATCGGACCTGGCGCTGCAAAAGCTGGGATATCTGGAGGACTGGCTCGCGTTCATGGACCCGGAGGAGAAGGGGCTGTTCATCACAGATGATGGCGTTTCCCAGACCTACACCCTGGGGAACACGCAAGTGTTTGCCCATACCAGAGACGCCTCCGGCGAACGCTTCACCCTTTGCCTGCCGGACTCCGACGGCTATGAGCTGACCGCCGCCTACGAAAACACCGGAGCGGAGATTCACGGGAGCCTCCGCATCACGCTGGAGGGAGCGGAGCGCCTGACCCTGAATGTGGATGTGGACGGCCTGCCCGTGGATGGCGCGCTCAGCGCCCAGGGATCGGCCACCATCGCCTTTGGCGGCGAGTGCTTCTACCAGCCGCCCACCCCGGTTTCTTTCACTTACCGTTACAGCCGCGACGCCGCAGCGTTGCCCTACGCCATGACCCTGGAAGTAGACTGGCTGCATCCCCAAACGCAAAAGCCCGCTCTCACGCTCGCCTATCAGGCGGATATGGAACAGCTGCCCGCCAGCACCATGGTGGAGCGCGTCTACGACAATCAGAACGATTTCTTCCATCTCAACGAGAGTTTCATGGAGGAATACAAGCAGCTCTACCTGCCCACGCTGGCCCTGTCGGCCGTTCCTATTCTTATGGAAATGCCCGCGGGCGTCATCAGCGATATCATGGGCTTCCTGTACGAAACCGGCTTTCTGGCTTTCCTGGGCATCGAATGACGGAGGGACACACGTGCAAGACAAACCTTTGGAAAAAAAGAGCCAGAGCCCGCTCTACCAGCAGCTGATGGCCCGCCTGAAAAACGACATCCTGGCCGGGGTTTATCCCTCCGGGGCGCGTATTCCCAGCGAGCAGCTTCTGTGCGAAACCTACGGCGTAAGCCGCGTGACCGTGCGCAAAGCCATGCTGGACCTGGTGCAGGAGGGCCTGCTGGTGCGCCGTCAGGGGAAGGGCACCTTTGTGGCGGATGAGCGCATCCAGCGCGACCTGCTGCAAATCACCAGCTTTTCGGCGGCCTGCCGCCAGAACGGGCACTGCGCCGGCACCAAGGTGATCAGCGCCGGGCTGGAGGAGGCCACGCAGGAGGACGTCGAGCATCTGGGAGCGGCGCCCGGCGGACAGGTGGTGGAGATCTGCCGCCTGCGCCTGTGTGATGGAGAACCCGTGATGCTGGAGCTCAACCGCTTTCCGGATCGCTACGCCTTTTTGCTCGACGAGGCGCTGGACGGTTCGCTCTATGACCTGCTCAGGCAGCGCGGCATTGTGCCCACCTCTGCGGTGCATGATATCTCGCTGGGGCATGCCACGCCGATGGTCAGCCGTCACCTTGGGACCGCGCAGGGCGACGCGCTGCTGCTTTTGAACGAACTGGTGATGGACCAGCACGGCCAGCCCCTGCATTCCAGCCGGCAATGGATTCGCGGCGACAAGTACACCTTCCGCATCTGAAAGGGGAAACGATTCCGATGAGCAGTTCCAAATTTGCCCTCTTCGTGGACCTGGAAAACTGCGGCGCCAAGGTGGATACGCTGCTTTCCGTGCTGGAAAAGGTCAAGATCCGCGGGGACATCCTGCTGGGGAAGGTGTACGGCTATACCGACCAGTACAGCGACCTCAAGGAGGTCCTGCTCTCCAACACCTTCACCGTGGTGCCCAGCCTGCGCTACGGTATCAGCCAGAAAAACAACGCAGATATCCTGCTGGTGATTGACGCGCTGGAGGTGGCTTTCACCAATCCGCTGATCGACAGCTTCTGCATCGTCTCCGGTGACAGCGATTATACGCCGCTGGTGGGCCGGCTCAAGAGCATGGGCAAGTTCGTGCTGGGCATCAGCCGTTCGGCGGCGGCCAGCAACATTTTCATCAATGCCTGCAATGAATTTCAGTTCCTGGAAAACGTGGGCGGGCGCACCCGCAAGCCCACAAGCAAGAAAAAGGCCACGGCCGACAAAGAGCCTTTGGACGAGCAGGAGCTCAACAAAGCCCTTTGCGGCATTCTGGAGGAGCAGACCGACAAGGACGAGCTCTATGCCAGCGAGCTCAAGGGCATCCTATTGCGCCTGCGGCCCGATTTCAACGAAAAGTCCTACGGCTGCACCACGTTTCTCAAGCTCCTGGACAAGCTGAGCAAGCAGTTCGGCGCCCTGCATATCCGCAGCGACAATTTCAATGTCATGGTCTCCCTCGCGCAGAGCAGCAAGGAAAGCGCCCCGGAGATGAACAAGGAAAACTGGCGCGCCCTCATCCGCGAGCAGCTCGCCCGCTACAAGGAGGACGGCTTCGAACGCATCAACCCCAGCATCCTCAAGGCCGATATCCAGGCCAGCTTCCCCGGCTTTTCCGAAAAGGCGCTGGGATTCAAGCGCTTCAGCGACATGCTCAAGGCCATGGAAAAGGAAGGCCTGATTACCGTGGAGCTGGATGATCAGAAGAATATGCTCATCAAGGTGAGCTGACAGGGAGGAAGCCGTTATGCCTGAAGGATTCGCGCGCATTGCCGCAGTCAGCCTGCCCGTTCATCTGGGCGATGTGGAGGCCAACGAACGGGAGATTATGCTCGCTCTGGAACGCCTCCGGACCCAGGGCGTTCAGGCGGCGGTGTTCCCGGAATTGTGCCTGACCGGCTATACGTTAGGTGACCTGCTTTTACACGGCCTGGTACAGGACCGCGCCTGGGCGGCGCTCAAGCGGCTTAAGGCCCATACGGACGGACTCACCGCCGTGGTGGGCCTGCCCTTCTGCCATGAAGGCCGTCTGTACAACTGCGCCGCGGTGCTGGCGAATGGTGAAATTTGGGCGCTTGTGCCCAAAACCTACCTGCCCAATGGCAATGAGTTTTATGAAACCCGCTGGTTTGCCAGTGGAGCGGGCGTGCACGAAACCGTATCGCGCGACGGCCTCACATTCCCTCTGAGCGCGGATACGCTGTTTGAGATGGGCGGTTTCGTCTTTGGCGTGGAGCTGTGCGAGGACCTTTGGGTGCCCCTGCCGCCCAGCTCTCACCTGGCGGTGGAGGGCGCAGACCTGATTCTTAACCCCAGCGCCTCCAATGCGCTGGCAGCCAAGCACGCCTACCGCCGCGGCCTGCTCTCGCAGCAAAGCGGCCGCCTCTACGCGGGCTATGCCTATGCGGGCGCGGGCTTTGGCGAAAGCACCAGCGATATGGTGTTTGACGGCTATACCGGCGTCTTTGAAAACGGGCGCGCCCTGAGCGAGGGGGAGCGCTTTTCCATGTCGGGAAGCCTGGCCGTGGCGGACGTGGACATCGGGCGGCTGCGCTATCAGCGCCAACGCAACGGAAGCTTCCATCAGATGCCGCGTCTGACGCGCGACATCCAGCGGCTCACGCTTGGGTCGGCGCATGATGCGCCCCTGCCGCTGATGCGGCCGCTGGAACCCCTGCCCTTTGTGCCCTTCGGCGCGGAGGCGGGTGAGCGGCTGGAGGAAATCGCCGGCATCCAGTGCATGGGCCTTGAAACGCGGCTGCATGCCGTCCATGGCCGCACGGTGGTGGTGGGCGTATCCGGAGGGCTGGATTCCACGTTGGCGCTGCTGGTGGCGGTGCGCGCGTTTGACGCGCTGGGTCTGGACCGCAGCGGCATCCATGCCATCACCATGCCGGGCATGGGTACGGGCGGGCGCACCCACTCCAACGCGCAGAAGCTCATGGAGGCGCTAGGCGTAACGGCGCTGGAAATTCCGATCGAGAAGGCGGTACGGCAGCATTTCCTCGACATCGGACAGGACGAAAACGTGCACGACGTGACCTATGAAAACAGTCAGGCCCGCGAACGTACCCAGATCTTGATGGACTATGCCAACAAAGTGGGCGGCATCGTGCTGGGAACCGGCGACCTGAGCGAGGCGGCGCTTGGCTTTTGCACCTACAATGGCGATCACATGAGCATGTACAACGTCAACTGCTCCGTGCCCAAAACGCTGGTGAAAAGCCTGGTGGGCTATCTGAGCCGGTGCTTTGACGAGACGGTGGCCGCCATCTGCCAGGACGTGATCGACACCCCCATCAGCCCGGAGCTGCTGCCCACCTCTCAGGGAGAACTCCAGCAGCGCACCGAGGACATTCTGGGCGACTATGCCCTGCATGATTTTTTCCTCTACCATCTGATGGACAGCGGCGCGTCGGCCGGGAAGCTGAAGATGCTGGCCATGCAGGCGTTTCATGGCGTATACGGCGAAGCGCGCGTGGAGGCCCAGCTGAAAACCTTCCTCAGGCGCTTCTTTGCCCAGCAGTTCAAGCGCAACTGCGTGCCCGACGGCCCCAAGGTGGGGTCGGTCAGCCTCAGCCCGCGCGGCGACTGGCGCATGCCCAGCGATATGCAAGCCGGCATGTGGCTGGATTTCTAACCCCTCCGCCCGATATACGAAAGGGAGAACCCTGCATTGAGTACCACGCGTACCGCACGCTTCGTTCAAAACACGCTTTCCACCGCGCTCTACCAGCTCACGGCCATGGTGATGGGGTTTATTACGCCCCGGCTGATGATCCTTTACTACGGTTCGGAGATCAACGGGCTGATCGTATCGGTCACGGAGTTTCTGACCTATTTTAAGATGCTGGAAGCCGGACTGGCCGCCTCGGTCAACGTGGCGCTTTATGAGCCGCTGGCCCGGCGCGATCATCAGGCCGTCAGCGGGATCGCGTCGGCGGCGCGCCTGTTTTACAACGCGGCCGGCTGGATGTTTACGGGGCTGACGGTGGCCTTCACCATCGCCTATCCCTTCTTTGTGCCGGTTCGGGATCTGAACGGCCTGCCCGTAAGCCACCTGAGCGTGATGGTGCTCATTTTGGCCATGGGCCTGTCGGGCATGCTGGAGTTTTTCACCATGGCGCGCTACCGCGTGCTCATCGCCGCCGACCAGCGTACCTATGTGGTTTCGCTCGCTTCGATGAGCTCGCTCATGCTGTCTACCGCGCTGATCGTGGTGTTGCCCTACCTGGGCATGGATGTGATCGTGGTGCGGCTGGCAGCCTCGCTGACCATTCTGGTGCGGTCGGTGCTCCTGTCGCGCTATGCCAAGAAGCACTATCCCTATGTGGACCCGCATGCGCCGCCCAACCGCGCCGCCCTCTCCACCCGCTGGGATGCGCTGTCCGTGGAGCTGACCAATGTGTTCCAGCAGGGCGCGGGCGCCATCTTGGGCACGGTGGTCACGCGCGACGCGGGCCTGCTGAGCGTATATGGCGTGTATCACATGGTCACGGTAGGGCTGTGGGGCATCCTGAAGATGGGCACCACAGGCATCAATTCCATCTTCGGAAACCTCCTGGTCAGTGGGCGCAAAACCGCATTTCAGCGGGCCTACCGTGATTTTGAATGCCTGTATTACATGCTGGTGAGCATTCTCTTCGGTGCGGCGGCCGTGCTGATCGTGCCCTTTGTGACGCTCTACACCCACGGCGTGACGGACGCCGCCAACTACGATGCGCCGCTTCTTGGCATGCTCATCATCGCCGAGGCGGTCACCAACCATGCCAAAATGCCCATGGACCTGATGATTACCACCAGCGGCAAGTTCCGCGAGGTACGGTCCCACTGCTTCTGGCAGATCGCGCTGACCGTGGTGTGCGGCACGGGACTGGGCCTTCTGCTGATGCCCTATGGCACCATGCGCGCGCTGTGCGGCATCGTGGCGGGCGTGTGTGTGGGCAATCTGGCACGCACGGTGTTCCAGCTGCGATTCATTCCCAAAGAGGTGACGGGTATCGCCTGGCAAAAGACGGCCTGGCGCATTGTGCGGATGTTCGTAACGACGGTCCTCATCGCGGCCCCGTGCCTTTTGCTGGTGGACCCGCCGCAGCGCTTTTTCTCCTGGGCCATGTATGGTGTGATGCTGGTGCTCTATGCTTCGGCAGTCACGCTGGCCGTCACCTGGCTGTTCGACCGCAAGGCCCTGCGCTCGCTGCTGGAGCGTCTCACCTTCATGCTGCGGCACATCGGTCGCTGATCGAAAAGGAGGCGCTGGCATGCCGCGCTACGAGCTGATCATCTCCCCGGCGCTGGACGGCCGCACGGTGCGCCAGGCGGCTATGGGCGGCCTGCACCTGAGCGGCGGACAGTTCAAGCGCGCCAAGTTTCATGGCGCGCTGCTGCTGGACGGCATGCCCGTGCTGGCGGACCGACGCGTGCGCACCGGCGAGCGCCTGTGCGTGGATGTGCCCGAAGCCGCTTTGCCCCCGCCCGAACCCTTTGCGCTCGCCCTGCGCGTCCCTTACGAGGATGCCTATTTCTGGATGATCGACAAACCCGCGCCGCTTCCCTCCTCCAGCTCATATAAAAAAGAGGGCCCCACGCTGGAGAATGCCCTCTATGCCTATGCGGGCTGCCCCGAAGGCTTTGTGTACCGGCCCGTGAACCGGCTGGACAAGGGGACCAGCGGGCTGATGTTGGCTGCGCGCACCGCGCATGCGCAGCACCTGCTGCAACGCCTTTTGCACGGATCGGAATTTATCCGCGAATACCTCGCCGTAGTCGAGGGCGCGCCGCCCCAGACGGAGGGCGTGATCGACCTGCCGATCGGCAAGGCGGACGGCGCGACCATCCGTCGCGAAGTGCGCGCGGATGGAAAGCCCGCACGTACCTATTACCGCGTGCTGGAAACCCTCGGAGGGCGCAGTTTGCTCCGACTCCGGCTGGACACCGGCCGTACCCATCAGATCCGCGTACATCTCTCCGCGCTGGGCTGTCCCGTAGCGGGCGATTTTCTTTACGGAACCGAGCTGGACAGCCTTCCCGGACGCTTTGCCCTGCACAGCGCGCTGGTGCGGCTGCGCCATCCCGTGACCGGGGAATGGATCGAGCGGGAAAGCCCCCTGCCATCGGAGCTTTCGGTCCTGCTGAGACGGGAATAAGCACCGTTTACGCAAGGGTCTTGTCGCGGGCCAGCTTGTCGCTGCCCTGGAAGATAACCACGTCTCGCCGGATGAATTCACATTTCTCCAGCATATGCTGCATGCGCAGATTGGGAAGGCCGTATCAGCGCTGAGACTCCTGGTTCTCCGCGGCAGGCACAGCCGCTCGTTCAGGGCGCCAGGCTGCGGCCGCTGAACTACGACCCAAGGACCATGCGTTGCACCACCGCATGCGGTTTCAGCCTTCGATGACGTCATAGGCCGGCTCGCCATCAAAGTCCACGCACATATGCCCGGCGATGGCTCCGTCCAGCTTGAGGACAAATCCCTTTCCTTCCTGAATCTCCTGGCGGAGGGGCTCTGGTTCGGGGCAATCATCCGGTCTACTGAACGAAGCCCTGCTCGCTTTGAAATGCCCTGCCCTTCCGGATAATCGACCTGCACCCCAGAAGTTGGACAAGGATTCCAACGAATGGGGTGCAGAAATCTATGGGTAAAGTATCGTTCAGTGAGGAACTAAAATTAGAGGTTGTTCAGTATGTGCTGGAAGGACATACGCATTAAAGAAGCATCAGAGAAATTTTGTGGATCCTGTACGCCGATTGAAAAATGGGTGAACCTGCATAAGTTTTATGACGCCATAGGACTTTTAAGCCGAAATCTGGGAGGCAGGCAAGGTTGAGCCAAATTTGCTGGCAAGAAATTTCCATGCAGAAAGGCCAAATCAGAAATGGGTAACCGACGCGACCGAGTTTTCCCTGTTTGGGAGCAAGCTTTATCTCTCGCCTGTGCTTGACCTGTTCAATGGTGAAATCATCCGTTATGCCATCAGCGAACGCGCCAATTACCGTCAGTTGGATGAGATGCTGGATGAGACTTCTTCCGACTCCCGGATAGCAGCGGACTAATCTTCCATTCGGATCAGGGGGACAATATCAAAACGCCCGCTATCAAAAAAGGCTGTTGGAAAAAGGCATTCGACAAAGTATGTCCAGAAAAGGGAACTGTCTGGATGCGGTTATGGAAGACTTCTTTGGCCTGTTAAAATTCAAATTGCTTTACCTGCGGACATTTCAATCCTAAAACGAGTTTTATCAGGAACTCATCGTTTCTCTTGTCTGGTGAAGCAATCTTTCATGAGCCTTTTTCCCCTTGACGGTTCACTTTTATTTTTATTCCCTGCATCCTCGTATACTTTTGCTTCATACGATAAACCTCCTGTTGCAGGTTGTTTCTTACAGTCTACAACAGGAGGTCTCTTTTTTCATGGCCCGTTTAACCGGGTACAGTCTGGTCCGTACGCCTTGCATCGGGTTTTTGTTAGACAAAAAGACCGTTGACTCGATTTTGTCAACGGTCTGGGGAAGTGAAGTACCTCTTTACTTTGCGGAAAGGCTCCCTCAAAGCCTAACGCTTTAGGTAGAGAAAATTACTTCACGAAAGGATTGTAGATCACTTCACCGGTTTCCAGATCACGGCTGAAGTGCTTGGCATAGTCCCAGCACAGACGGCCAAATTCCTGATACAGGCCATGCGGCAGATAGTCAGTGATGTTCAGGCCGACCATGGGGATACCGTCCTCGTTGTACAAATACCACGTGCGGTTCATGTACTCATTGTTCAGGAACGTTTCGGTGTACGCATCACCACGGAAGCCGGACATCGGATAGGTTTCGAAGTCATATTCGATATTTTCCATGCCGTTGAGAGTTAGGTATTCATTGATGCGGTTCTGATAAGAAGTATTGATGTGTTCCGGCTCGTAAGGATCATCCGGGATCGGAGTAGCCGCAAAGCCATCGACACCACCGTAACCGCAGAAATCATAAGTTGCAGTGGTGAAGAAGATGGGCATATCCACATCGTCTGTCTTTACAACTTCGTCCGGGGTATTAAAGATAGCTGCCGCATTCGGACAAGCAGCCGCAAAGATCCTGGCGTTGCCGTTGATGGCATGCAATGTAGCGCCGCCGCCCATAGAGTAGCCGGTGACATATACACGGCTAGGATCCAGCGCCGGGTATTTCTCCAAGAAATATTCTACCACGGCAGGCAGGACATCCTGACCAACGGTGAACATTTCGCCATGGATCGGCGCAATCATCGCAAAGCGCTCTTCGCCAGCCAGTACCATGAATCCCATCTCATCCAGGAACTGCAGCGGGTCGTCACCGCCGCCATGGAGCATCAGCCACATCGGCACAGAGTGTTCAGGAGCAGTGCCGTTTTTGACTTCCTCAGGTACCACTTCATACCAAGTATCAATATAAGCTCCAGTCTGGGCAGGACGTCCGAACAGGCCAGTGGTTCCCTCAGGAATGCTGTAATCCTTGAAGGTATCCATACCCACAAACTCTTCGATCACGAGTCCATCAGCGGTCTTATAGTCGAAGAATGCATTACGGGCACCGAGCGAATACGGAGCAGAATTCCAGTTGCCGCTAGTGAAGTCCAGAGAATAGGTATGCAGCCCCGGCAGAACAACTGGCACGCGCATGGTCTTAATCAGCAGGTTGTAGTAGCCATAATTGATCTCAGCCGCCAGATCGACGGCGTCGGTGTATTTTACCATAACCTTCTGAAGCGGGAGCTCCTGGTTAAAGTAGCACTCAACATCCTTCACATAGCTGTAACGTTCGGTCTCATTGACTTCCTGATACTTGGTCAAGGCGGTCTTGGAGGGGTTTACCATATATACCGGGACAACGCCGGCGACATCGTGGATGCGATCCATATTGCCTCCGATGAGGATCATACCGGCAAGGCGAGTCACATCATCAAAAGTCGGCGCGATGAAGTTGTTGATGAAGGTCGCGCCACCATCGATACCGATCACATAACGATACGTGGTGCCACCATAGTAGGCACCTTCGGCGCATGTAAATGTCTGGCCATCGACCGTGACGGTACCGCCTAAATTGCAGCTGGCAATCTGCATCAGATAGTAAGCACGGGCATCGACATTGGAGAAGGTTTCGCCTGCAGGGTTCACCAGAATAATGCTACCTTTGGCTTCTTCGATAATGTCTATCAGGCCTAAAGACTCCAGATAAGCCTTCGCAGCTTCCTTGTTTTCAAACTTTGTATCCGTGTAAACCTGGAGCACGGTGTTCTTGCGGTAACCGGCACTGGTCGCGGACCAGCGGGCGGCGGAACGATAGATATAGGTGGTACCAGCTGGGTACTCCGCTAGACAGGGGTCAGAGACATAAGAGCTGCCCAGCTCTGCCGACATTGCTACGGGGCCGTTTATACAAGCCTCTTCAAAGGTTTCAAAGGTTGACGGGTTGCTGGAAAACTGGACCTGCGCAAGGGAGATATTCGCCGTTATGCACAGGCAGAACACCAAAACCAGACAAAGTAGTTTTTTCACAAGAATTCCTCCTTTTATGTATGTTGCTATTCAACATCATCGAATCGCCAGTGTTTCTCCCGCCCCCCTTTCCCTAAAACACAGGCAACTCCATCAAATTGAATTCGAATAATAATAACAACAGGAACCGTATAAATACACTTTGATTACGTTATGGTTCTCTCATTTATTCCATTTTATGTATACATTGTTTTGTCTCCTTTCTGTCTTATATTATTTCCCCAAAGCCACCCTGAGTACAGGTATTGCTGAGCTCAGTGCCAAGTCCTTATGTCAGCAACTAACGAACATAAGGATTATACACAATTTCTCCCGTAGTCAGATCACGGCTGTAGTGTTTCAAGAAATCCCACACCATATTTGCATACTGCGGATATAGACAATGCACGATGTCATCGATAAACGTCAATCCAACCATCGGTACGCCCTGATCGTCGGTGAAATACCAGGTATGCATGGTGTACGCACCCAGCTTGGATTCCTTGTAACCATCCGCTGCAAAACCGGATGTCGGATACTTCTCAAAGTCTGCCGCGGGCAGCGGCTCAAGGTCATTGAGAAGCTTGCAGGTGCTGAGCAGATTATAGAATTCTTCCACAATATTCTTGGTGTCAGGGTCCACATTTTTCGGACTGTCATACTCAGAGGTCGAAATAATAAGGGGAACGTTCACGTTGGCAAATTTCGCGACCTGTTCCTCGGTGGGCGCTACGCCGGCAATACCCGCCTGGGGATATGCAGCTGCAAAAAGTTCCGGCGCACCGAAGATTGCTTCAAAAGATGCCATGCATCCCATGGAGTATCCTGTCACGTATACACGAGAAGCGTCCAGTGCCGGATAAGTTTCCAGCATATACTTCACCAGTTGCGGCAATACCTGTGAAAGTACGGACTGGCCGTTCGTCGCGGTTGTGTGCAAAGAACCTTTTTCGGGCGCAACGATTGCCAGACGCTCTTTGCCAGCCAGCTCCAGAAATCCCTGGCCATCCACATATTGACGCGGATCATCGCCACCGCCATGCAACGCCAAAATCAGTGGAATTGAGCCTTCCTTCGCCGTACCATTCACGATTTCTTCCGGAAGGTACTCATACCAAGTCTGCAGATACTCGCCAGCCTCGGTCTTGATATCCGAAAAACGATCATCAATGCGGACGAACTCATAGATGCCATCCATAGTCACACCGTTAATCAGCGCATTGCGCGGATCCAGAGAATACGGCGCAGAATCAGCACCGTAGCCCTGATAGGGTGTAGAAGCCGTAAACAAACCGCGTTCCATCTCCTGGCCACGCATAGCCTTGATGAACAGGTTGTAGTAAGCATCCTGAATAATGGCCTTCGCATCAGGCTCTGCAATGTTCATTGAAACGACCTTGCGTACCGGATATGCCTGATTGTAAGCTGTCTTCTTATTGCCTTCGATCAGTATCGCATCGGTCTCATTTGCCTCTTCATATTTTGCGATCACAGACTCGGGGGCATTTACCAGATAAACCGGCACAATGTCCGCTACCTCTCTGATGCGTTCCATATTGCCCCCAATCAGCAACATACCAGCAATGCGGCTCACATAGTCGAAGGTGCTGGCAACATAGTTGTTGAGGAACGTTGCACCTTGCCCCAGTCCGATCACATACAGGTAGCCATAGCCACCATAATAGGCCGCATCTACATAAGTTACCTGCTCGCCATCCTGAATACCGGACTCATTAATGCTAAACAAAGCAGTTTGCAACGCATAGTAATGCTTCTGATCCATCGCAGTAAAACCCTGCTCAGGATCACTAGGGGTTACTAGAATCACGCTGCCGCGGGCTTCCTCGATGATGTCAATGAGCCCCAGATCCTTCAGATAGGTCAGAGCATCATCTTTCGTCGCAAAAGACTCGTCCGAATAAACCACCAGATTGGTATTTATACGGACTGCAGCATTGCGGCCATACATGTCAGCGCTACGGTAAACGTAGGTAGTGTCTCCTGGATAGTCTGCCATCACAGGATGTGACACATACGTGCCATTGCTCAGGTAGGGCTGCATTGCCGCCGGAGCATTGGCGCGAACCTCTGTCATGGTTTCGAATGTGGAAGCATTGCCGAGATTTCCCGTGTAATTCAGCGCAAAAGCGCTGTTGGAGAAACAGGCAGTCAACACGAGTAACAGCACCAGCATCAGTGTCATTTGTTTCTTCATATTGCTTCTTCCCTTCCAACTTTGACTGTCATTTACAAAACAACCTTCGAGTTCACGGTATTTCGGTCTTACATGCTGATGAATGGCCAATTCGTCAGCTTTTTTCATTCCTGCCGATTGATTTGCAAATCTTTATGGCGATTATAACAAGGATATTTTTTTGCTGCAATAGACGTACGCTGAATCAACGTCGGAGTCTACTCTATTAAAATCAAACTTAAATTTGAAAGAATTTTTCATTGTCATAACAGCATAATATCCTTCTTTTTTAAAATGAAAATGAAGTCGTCGATCTGCAGTCTATTGGAACACCAAACGCTCGAGGTCTTTACCACGACGAAAGGGAAGGCATATCCCCCAGACCATCGATAAAGGACCAACTCCACTAAGGAAGAGTTTCCCAAAGGATACATGAAAGAAGAGCGCACCGTCCTTGCAAAGCATTTCATGTTCCATACAACAGTGATGAAAAAGAACTGCTTGTATATGCTACGGATTCCGAGCGTGCAGGTATAGCGCAGACCATGTGGCTCTTTGACTTCTATCAAGAACTGTTCAATGATTTTCTTGTATCAGGCGTAGTTGCGTTTGCCCTTGACCGTCTTCGCAAATGCATCTGCCTGCTTCCCGTTTCATTTGTGTTCTACCGAATCTCTCCGGCCATCTGTCATAGGTCTACTTGCCCGGCAGTCCTCTTCGCTGGCTTTGTTCAATTCTTCAAACATATCTTGGATGCTTGCTCCATTACAACCGTTTTCTTCTTGAACTTATTGGTCTTAGACTAGACATGGGGAAATGCGTATATAGAATTTCTTTTTACAGGTCTTTTTTATGACTTCTCAGAGTATCTCGTAGAAGAACTGCCTGAAATGTTGTTTCCCTGAAATAGGCGCTTCCGATCTGTTTAGCATGCCGCTCTGTCCCGTTTTTTCTCAAATTAAAAAGGACCGTTGACTTAAATTGGTCAACGGTCTGAGGAAGCGGTCGCTATTGCGCGGACAATTCCTTCTTATTCCATTTTGGCTCCGGGTGCGGTTTATTCCTCATCCGGCCATTTGAGCGGGTATTCCTCCACGGCGTAATCCAGGCGCTTGCCGTTTTCGCGCAGCGTACGCAGGACGACCTCAATGCTGCTGTCATCGGTGTAGGGGGTGGGGGCGAAGTCATTGTAATCCGTGCGGCTGGATATACGGCAGGGAATGATCTTGAAGGCCTCGCTGGTCGCCTCGCCGTCGCGCAGGCGCATGCGGATCTGGAAGAGGAAGGTGGTCATGTCGCTGGGCTTGTTGTTGCCCGCAAAGGAGAAATTGCCCAGCGAATAGCAGATATACTTGCCGTTGTAGTACTCAATGGGGTTGATGCGGTGGCTATGGTGGCCCACGACCAGGTCGGCGCCCGCGTCCACGGTGGCGCGGCCCAGACGGACCTGGTTGTCGTTGGGATAGTAGTCTTTCTCCGCGCCCCAGTGATAGCTGACGATCACGATATCGCAGCCCTGATCGCGGAGGGCCTGGATATCGCCGGGCACCTTCGCAATCAACTCGTCATGCCGCCCCCCGAAGGTCTGGTAGGCCAGGCTGCCGATCTTGACGCCCTTGACGGTGAGGATGGCAGGCTCACCCTCGCTGGCGTAGGGAATCCCGGCGGCCAGCAGGGTCTTCTTGGTTTCCTCAAGACCGCTGTCGCCCATATCCAGCACGTGGTTGTTTTCCAGCGACACCGTATCCACGCCGCCCGCGGGCAGCATGTCCACATAGCTGGGATCGGCGCGGAAAAGGAACTCGTTCCCCGTCTTGTCGGGGTTGCGGCCCTCGGTGGTGAGCGTGCCTTCGAAGTTGACCATGGTCAGGTCGTCCGCCAGCAGAATGTCGCGCACATTGCGGAAGGGAAAATTGATGTCGCCCTTCTGCTTCTCCAATTCCTTTTCAAAGATGGAGGTCCCGCTGGACTGCACGTTGGAGCCGATGGTCATGTCACCGGCAAACGTCATGGTGAGCAGAATGGACCCGTCCGCCTCGTACACGGGCAAGCTGGGGTCCACCGTCGGCTCCGGCGTTACCTCCGGCTCCGGGGTCTCGCCCACGACAACCTCGCCGTTTTCGTCAAAGATCGTGATGGAAACCTCCTCCGTGTCCCCCTCCGAAAGGGCGGTCAGGCACAGGGTCAGGCACATCAGCAGCACGAGGGCAAGGGAGAAGCGTTTGTTCTTGGGAATCATTCGGCCACCTCCGGGTTCTGGTCAGAAAGGAATTACAGGGACGCCACAAAGTCCGCCATGCGGTCGAGCGCTTCGGTGAGCTTGGCGATGCCGGTGGCATAGCTGCAGCGAATGTATCCCTCGCCGCTGGCACCAAAGGCCGTGCCGGGCACGGTGACGACCTTCTTTTCGCGCAGGAGCCGCTGGCAGAAGTCCTCGCTGCTCAGGCCGGTCTTTTGAATGCCGGGGAACACGTAGAACGCACCCAACGGCTCAAAGCAGCTCAAGCCCATGTCGCGGAAGGACTGCACCATCAGCCGGCGGCGCTGGTTGTAGCTTTCGCGCATGGAAACCACGTCCGCATAGCCGTCCTCCCGGCCCTGCCGCAGCGCCTCTTCCGCAGCTACCTGGCCCTGTCGGGACGCGCAGAGGATGGTGTACTGGTGAATCTTGCACATCACATCGGTAAAGGCGGCGGGCGCGCACAGATAACCCATGCGCCAGCCGGTCATGGCAAAGGCCTTGCTGAAGCCGTTGAGCACGATGGTGCGCTCGTGCATGCCGGGCAGGCTGGCGATGCTGGTATGGCCTTCCTCGGTGTAGGTCAGCTCGGAATAGATCTCGTCGCTGATCACAATCAGGTCGTTTTCCACAAACACGTCGCGCAGGCGCTCCAGCAGCGGGCGGTCCAGCACCGCGCCGGTGGGGTTGTTCGGGTAGGGCAAAATCACGGCCTTGGTGCGGGGTGTCACGGCGGCGGCCAGCGCTTCGGGCATCAGCGCAAAGCCGTTCTGTTCGCTGGTGGGCACGGGCACGGGCACGCCGCCCGCAAATACCACGCCCGGCGCATAGCTGACGTAACTGGGTTCGGGGATGAGCACCTCATCGCCGGGGTTCATCAGCACGCGCAGGCTCAGATCAATGCCCTCGCTGGCGCCAACCGTGACCAGAATTTCTTTCCCGGGATCATAGGTCAGGTGGTAGCGGCCCTGCATGTAGCGGGCGATTTCCTCGCGCAGGCTCAGCAGTCCCCAGTTGCTGGTATAGGCGGTTTCGCCGTCCAGGAGGCTGTTGATGGCCGCATTGCGGATGTGATAGGGCGTGACGAAGTCCGGCTCGCCCACGCCCAGCGAGATCGCGCCGGGCATGGTGGCGGCCACATCGAAGAATTTGCGGATGCCGCTCTTGGGCACCGCCAGAATGGTCTGGTTCAGGTAGCGCGAAGGTTCGAAGCTCACGCCGTCACCACCAGCCTCTTATCGCCATCATTGCCTTCAAAGATGACGCCGTCGCTTTTGTAGCGCTTGAGCACGAAATGCGTGGCCGTGCCCGTGACGGTTTCCAGCGTGCTGAGCTTGGTGCTGACAAAGAAGGCCAGCTCCTTGAGGGTATGCGCCTCCACCAGCAGCAGAAGGTCGTAGGCCCCGCTCATGAGATAGACCGATTTGACCTCGTCGAAACGGTAGATGCGCTCGGCGATGGCGTCAAAGCCCTGGTCGCGCTGCGGGGTGACACGCACCTCAATCATGGCCTCCACGCGCTCGCGGTCCGTCTTGTCCCAGTTGATGACGGGCGCGTAGCGCAGGATGATGCCGCTGCGCTCCATGTCGTCGATCACGGTCGCTACGGTCTCAACGGTAGAACCGGTCATCACTGCCAATTTCTCCAAGGGCAGGCGGCAATCCTCCTGAAGCAGATGTAACAGTTGCATTTGCAGGCTTTGCATGGGAAACCTCCTTATAAGCGCACAGCGCCTGGCGGTGCGTTGCGCTGAATCAGCTGAATGCGAAGGAAATACTCAGAACAGGCCGGTGATTTCGCCCTGCTCGTCCACATCGATGCCAAGGGCGGCGGGAACCTTGGGCAAGCCGGGCATGGCGATGATGCTGCCCGCAAACGCTACCACGAATCCCGCACCGGCACTGAGCCGTGCCGAGCGAATGGTGAGGGTATATCCCTCCGGCGCGCCCAGGCGGGAGGCGTCGTCGCTCATGGAATACTGCGTCTTGGCGATACATACGGGGCAGGCGCCGTATCCGTCAGCCTCCAGCTGCGCCAGGTCCTTGAGGGCCTGCGGCGCGAAGCTCACTTCCGCGGCATGATAGATGCGGGTGGCTACCGTCAGGATTTTGTCCTTGAGCGGGACCTCGTCGGGATAGGTGTAGCTGGGAACCGGCGCGGGGTTGGCGTCGGCAGCTTCGCAAACCAGCTTTGCCAGCTCCGTGGTCCCCTTGCCGCCCTCGGCCCAGCCGTTGCAGGGAGCGCAGGCCACACCCTGCTCCGCAAGCTGAGCGGCGACCAGATCCAGCTCCTCCGCCGTATCGGTGGCGAAGCGGTTGAGCGCCACCACCACAGGGGTCTGCCATACCTGGCGGATATTTTTCACATGGCTGAGCAGGTTGGCCATACCGGCCTTGAGCGCTTCGGGGTTGGGCTGGGCATAGGTGCCCTTGGCGGCCCCGCCGTGGTGCTTGAGCGCGCGCACCGTGGCCACCAGCACGATCACGTTGGGCCACAGGCCGTTCATGCGGCATTTGATATCCAGGAACTTTTCCGCGCCCAGATCCGCGCCGAAGCCCGCCTCCGTCACCGTATAGTCGGACATCCGCAGCGCCAGCCGGGTGGCGGCTACGCTGTTGCAGCCGTGCGCGATGTTGGCGAAGGGGCCGCCGTGCATCAGGCAGGGGGTGTGACCGATGGTCTGGATGAGGTTGGGGCTGAACGCGTCGCGCAGAAGTGCCGTCATCGCCCCCGCCGCGCCTACTTCGCCCGCCGTGACCGGCGCGCCCTGATACGTGCGCGCGACCACGATGCGACCCAGACGCGCCTTGAGGTCCTTGAGGTCGGAAGCGAGACAGAAGGTGGCCATGACCTCGCTGGCGGCGGTGATGTCGAAGCCGTCCTCGCGCGGGGTGCCGTTCTGCGTGCCGCCCAGGCCCTGCACGATGTGGCGCAGCTGCCGATCATTGACATCCAGGCAATGGCGGAAGCACACTCGCCGGGGATCAATGCCCAGGGCGTTGCCCTGCTGAATGTGGTTATCCACCATGGCGCACAGCAGGTTGTTGGCCGCGGTGATGGCGTGCAGGTCGCCGGTAAAGTGCAGGTTAATGCTCTCCATGGGCACCACCTGGGCATAGCCGCCGCCCGTCGCACCGCCCTTCATGCCAAACACCGGGCCCAGCGACGGCTCGCGCAGGGCCAGCATGGCGTTTTTGCCGATGCAGCGCATGCCGTCGGCCAGGGCGACGGACACCGTGGTTTTGCCCTCGCCCGCTGGCGTGGGGTTGATGGCCGTCACCAGCACCAGCTTGGCGCGCTGCGGCAGATCCGCATAGGCGCGCTGGTCAATCTTGGCCACATACCGCCCATAGGGAGAGACGGTCTCAGGCAGAAAGCCCGCGGTCCGGGCGATGTTTTCAATGGGTTCCAGCTTTGCTTCGCGCGCGATTTCCAAGTCCGTCGCCATATTGTGCACGCACCTTTCTGCACATCGAAAGTAAGGAAAGAAGAAACAGCTTGCCACCGCAAGCGAATATTATCAGTATACCCGAAAATGGCAGCCCTTTCAAGGGGGCGGGCGACCCGGCGCGCCGGCACCTTCATTTGTTGGCAAAAGCCGTCCCCGGCACCCGGGCGTGTGCCCGCGCAGGAGACGGCTGTATCTATGGGATTGTCAGGCCCTGGGTTCCTCCGCACCGGCGCTGCCGCGGGCCAGCGCCATCGCGGCCGCAAAGCCGAGGGCAAAGGTGACCAGGCTGATCAGGATCATGAGCCAGCTGACGCCGGTCATGTCCGTGCGCAGCAGGATCGCCACGGGCGAAGCCACCACCAGTCCCAGCACGGCGCAATAGGTCTGCGTGGGGAAGCGGGACAGCAGCCACTCGATCAGCTTCGCCACGCCAAAGATGCCCAGCACCACGCCCACACAGAAGGGCGCCAGCATCAGGATCGGACCACCCATGGCGGCAAAGTCCAGTCCAAATACAGCATTTTTCAGGGTGTCCACGGCGTTGAGCACGGGATGATAATAGCCCAGCAGCATCAGCACCATGCTGCCCGACACGCCGGGGATGATCATCGTGGCAGCCGCAACCGCGCCCATCACCAGCAGAATGACCATCTGCCCCACATCCACCGTGATGGTGTCGGGGTTGGATACGTCGCCGGTGAGCGCCATGGCAATGATGCCCGCGAAGAACAACACGAACACCCCGATGGAAACGCCGCCCAGCTTTTTATGCCGGATCTTGGCCAGCAGCGGGTTGAGTCCGCCCAGGATGAGGCCGATGAAGGTGGTGGAGGTAGGCAAGGGATAGTTGGCGAAAAGGAATTTGAGCAGGCTGGCCAGCGCCACGATGCCGAGCAGCATGCCCACAGCGTAGGGGAGCAGGGTTTTCACGCTTTGCCTGAACTCGCTGAAAAGGTGGGTGATGCAGTGAATCAGCGTGTCATATACCCCCATGGATACCATCATCGTGCCGCCGGACACGCCGGGGATGATGTTTGCCACACCGATGACCACGCCGCGCAGAACCTGATTGATCAGTTTCATTCGCTGTGAGCTTCCTTTCAAAAAATGGGATGCGTCCCAGTGTATCACCTTTCTGCCGGAGCGTCAACGCCCGGGCCCGAACGGTTCCACAGGCCGTACTGCGCCTCATTTTTCAGAGCGCTGAGCATGCTTTCCTTTAAATTGGGATACCGCTTGCAGAGGAAGGACAGCAGATCCTTCATCTCCTGGCGCTTGGTATGGCCATTGGCGGGACAGGGATTTTTGATAACGGGCAGGTCCAGCTCTCGCCGCATGTGGATGATGTGCTTTTCCGGCACATAGATCAGCGGACGGATGACCGTCAGATTGCTGCGGCTCATGTAGGAGCAGGGATGGAAGGTGTGCAGACGCCCCTCGAAAATCACGCTCATCATCAGCGTCTCCAGTGCGTCCTCACGGTGATGGCCCAGCGCCAGCTTGTTCAGGCCCCTGTCGGTACACATGTCGCACAGCATGCCGCGGCGCATCTTGGCGCACAGCGCGCAGGGATTGGGGTCCTTGCGCCATTCAAAGAGAATCTCGTAAATCTCGGTATGACGGATGACGATGGGCACATCCAGCTCGCGGCACAGCGCCTCGATGGCGGAGGTATCCGGTTGTTCCCGGCCCATGGTCAGCATCAGGGCCGTCATGGTAAAGTCGTGATGGCGCACGTAGCGGTACAGCGCCAGCGCGCGCAAGAGCAGCAGGCTGTCCTTCCCTCCGCTCACGCCCACGCCGATGCGATCGCCCGGCTGAATCATATGAAAGTCCTCATCCGCGCGGCGGATGCATCCCAGCGTTGTTTTCACATTTCCTCCCGTGGGGTCACACCTACGTATACGGTATCCGCCTTGGCGGGATAGGTGTCGCTGCTGACCTTTTCGCGGCCGGTTTCCACACCGTCCACATAGGTGATCAGATAGGCGTCCACCTTGTAGCCCTCGCGGCCCTTGATGGTTTTGGTTTCATCCACATAAGTCACGTAGGTGGCGTCCTCGTCTTCCTTCATGATGGCTTCCTCCGGCTTTGGGATAACCTCGACGGTTTCCGTCACCAGCTCGTAGGTGGTGCCGTTGAGGGACGGGCCGTAGAGGCGCACCTCGCACTGAAGGTTCTTTCTGCCCGAACCGATGACATGCGCCGCCAGATACACCGTGCCGCCGGATTCGTTGCGGAAGGAAAAGTCGATCTCGCGGCCGCGGGTGTCGCTGACGGTGGCATCCTTGCCGTATTCCGTGTAGCTGACGGCCATGGAATGCGGCTCACGGCTGAGGATGGTCATGCCGCCCTGGATAGCCGCCAGATACACCGTGGTGCTGGCCTGGCATACGCCACCGCCCCACCCCCACTGCTCGGCCCCGTAGGCATATTCGATGGCGGGCAAAAAGCCGGTACTGAAGTTGCGGGGACCGACGGTGTCGTTGAAGCTGAACTTGCTGCCGTTGGGAATGCTCATTCCATTGATCTTGGCAAAGGCGATACGGATGTTTTCGGTGCGGTCCTCGGTAGAGGCGCTGGAAATCGGCGTGGTGGCGCGGTAGCGCAGCTCCACGGTCTTTTGCAGATCGGCCACGGTCACGTTGGGCGCGATGGTTTCGGGCTCAAGCAGCACCTCGCCGCTTTCCAGGTTCTGCACCATCTGCAGGATGCGCTCGCGCACGGCGGTAGTGTCCAGCCGCTGGCCATAGACCTCCTGCTGGAAGGTGAAGGGATTGGCGCTGTCATCGGGATTAAAGCTGACAATATAGGCGTCGCTGGGCGCACGATAGGCAGCGGTTTCCAGCGTCTGCAAGATCTCGTCGATGGGGGCGGTATTCGCGCTCTGCTGAGCGCTGAAAAAGGCGTTCTGGGTGTTCTGGGCCGCTTCGATCTCTTCCTTCAGCTGGAAGATGTCCTTGCGTTCCTCGCCGTCCACATCATGGCCGATGGCCCATGCAGCATTCAACGCTGCCGTGGGATCAAAAGAGATGCCCAGCGTCTGGGCGGTGATGTCCTTGTACTGCCCGTTGGCGTTGCGCAGGCGCACATACCAGCCGTTTTGCTTCTGGTTCACATGGTCCCAGACCAGTTGGCTCCCCTCCGCCCAGGTCAGGCCGGAGAGGTCGATGCCGTCCACGCTCACGTTGTCCAGAAACACGTTGAGATACGGGCGCACATCGCTCTGAATTTTCCAGATGTAGCCGTACACACCCGCGCCGGCCAGCAGGATCAGCACCAGCAGCACCTTGATGAGCTGCCATTTGAGGCTGCGCTTTTTGCGCGGTTTCCTGCCCTTTCCGCCGGCGTCCCGCGGCGTCCGGGGCGGCTGAGGACTCCGCGGCGGCTGGGAGGCGCGCCGCTTCTGCGGCTGGACGGGCTGGGCCTGGCCGGGCGCGGGCACATACCAGTTGCCTTGCGCATCGTAATAGCCGCTCTTTGTCTGCCCCGGCTGGGGACGGTATCCCTGGTTATACATCCTGCTGCTCCTTTTGCAAGTGGTCTATCGGTGCGGCCAGATCCACCGCCGCCATCAGCGCGGCTATGTCGCGCTCCAAGGTACGCCAGCCGCAGGGCAGGCGGCCCATGCGGGCGCGTGTGCCCGCGTCGCCATGATAATCGCTTCCGCCGGTCACCAGCAGCCCTTCCTCCCGTGCCAGGGCGTCCAGCAACCGCGCTCCGCGCCGTCCGGCAGAGGGATGATACGCCTCCACACCCCTGAGGCCGCGGGCCTTCCATTCCCGAATGAGCGCGTAAAGGGTTTCCCGTTCCAGCTCCAGGCGCATGGGGTGCGCCAGCACCACAACCAGTCCCATGCCGCTCAGTGCCGCCACCGTATCGCCGGTGGGAAGGGATGCGCGCGGCACATATCCGGGCCGCCCCTCGGACAGGTAGCGATCAAAGGCCTGATGCACGTCGCGCGCCTGGCCGCTTTCCACCAGTGCGCGCGCAAAATGGGCACGGCCCACGCTGGGAATGTCCGGAAGCGCACGCATCTTGGGCGTTACGGTCAGGCCTGCTTCCGCCAGCCGATCCAGAATGCGCCCGGCGCGCATCCGGCGCTCCGCGGATACGCCGGCCAGAAACGCCGCCAGAGGTGCGTTTCGCCCACTGGCGCCATAGGCCAGCAGGTGCGTGCGTCCGCCGGGGCCGGTGCTGATCTCCACGCCGGGAATCAGCGTGAGCAAGGGCTGGCCGCGCGATGCACGTGCCCGGTTTTCCTCCCGGGCGGCCCGTGCCATGGCGTCCAGCCCGTCCACCGTATCATGGTCACACAGCGCCAGATGCGTGATGCCCAGGCGGCCGGCGATGGCACAAAGCTGCTCCGGCGTTTTCAGCCCGTCGGAATAACTGCTGTGCACATGCAGGTCCGCCCGGCTCACGGCTTCATTCCCCGTCCTTGGGTTCCACAAAGGGATCGCCATCCTCTTGCGCATCCTGGGTGGCAAAGCCGGGGGTCACCGCGCCATCGGTCTGCGCATCCGGCGTGGGATCGGCCTGCGCTTCGCTGGAGGGCTGCATCTTTTCCACATCGGTCATGGGCGGAAGCGGCTCGCCCCGCATCACGCACTCAAAGTCCGCGCGGGTCAGCGTGTCGCGTTCCAACAGCGCCTCGGCCACGGCGACGAGCTTATCCATATGATCCTTGAGCAGCTTGCAGGCGCGCGCGTAGCACTCGTCCAGCAGGCGCTTGACCTCCTGATCGATCGCGGCGGCGCTCTGCTCGCTGTACTCGCGGCTCTGACCGAACTCCATGCCCACGAAGACCTCCTGGTCGCTGCCCAGGTACATGGTGCCGATGGAATCGCTCATGCCGAACTGCGTCACCATCCGGCGGCACAGCTCGGTAGCGCGCTTGATGTCGCTGGAAGCGCCGGTGTAGATATCATCGAGCGATACATGCTCGGCCGCGTGTCCGCCCAGCGCCATGGTGACCATGCCCAGCAGGGCGGTGCGGCTGTAGTTGTCGTTTTCTTCGCTAGGCAGGCTGAGCGTATAGCCGCCCGCCTGGCCGCGCGGCACGATGGTGACCAGATGCACGTCGTCGCATTCAGGCAGGAGATTGGCAATCACCGCATGACCGGCTTCATGATAGGCGGTGGTCTTGCGGTCACGCGGGGTTACCTTGTGGCTGCGCTTTTCGGGACCCATCTGCACGCGGCTCACCGCGTCCACCAGATCCTGCTGGCTGATCTTTTTCTTCTTGCGGCGTACGGCCAGAATGGCGCCTTCATTCATCACGTTTTCCAGATCGGCGCCGCTGGAATAGGGCATGCGCTTGGCGATGTTCTCCAGATCGACGTCCTTTTCCAGCGCCTTGCCGCGGCTGTGCACCTTGAGGATATCCACGCGGCCTTCCAAATCCGGATAGTTCACGGTCACCTGCCGGTCGAAGCGGCCGGGACGCAGCAGGGCGGGGTCGAGGATATCGCGGCGGTTGGTGGCCGCCATGACGATGACGCCTTCGTTCATCGTAAAGCCGTCCATCTCCACCAGCAGCTGGTTGAGGGTCTGCTCGCGCTCGTCGTGTCCGCCGCCCAGGCCCGCGCCGCGATGGCGGCCCACGGCGTCGATCTCATCGATAAAGACGATGGAAGGCGCGGCCTTCTTGGCCTGGTCAAACAGATCGCGCACGCGGCTGGCGCCCACGCCCACGAACATCTCCACAAAATCCGAGCCGGAGATGGAAAAGAAGGGCGCGTTGGCCTCGCCGGCCACGGCCTTGGCCAGCAGCGTTTTGCCTGTGCCCGGAGGGCCCACCAGCAGCACGCCCTTGGGAATGCGCGCGCCCATATCGGTGTAGGCCTTGGGGTTTTTGAGGAAATCGACCATTTCCTGAAGCTCTTCCTTTTCCTCCTTGGCCCCGGCCACATCCTTGAAGGTGATAGGGTTTTTGGAGGGATCGCTCATGCGGGCACGGCTCTTGCCAAAATTCATGACCTTGCTGTTGCCGCCGCCCTGGCGCGCCATGATGAAGTACCAGGCCGCCATGGTGATGACAATCATCAGGATAAAGGGCAAAAACTCCATATACCACGGCGTGACCACAGGCGCGCGGTACTCTACCGTGAAGGGCAGATCACTTACGCTGACCTCGTCCAGCGATTTTCCCTGGGCGGTGGCGGTCATCTGCCGGACGGTATCGATAAAGTCCGATCCGATGGTGGTTTCAAAGTCGTAGCCGCGCTCGGGAAAATCCGCATCGGATACGGTGCCGTTGCGGTAGAGGCCCACCAGCGACGTGCCGCGAATGGCCACCGCTTTCACGTTATCCTCACGGATGGCGGTGAGCAGCTCGGGATATTCGATGCGGCGGCTGACGGATTGGCCCAGTCCTCCGTTGAGGGCCACGGCGATCAGGATAAACGCGGCGACCAGCGCCACATAGCCCATCATTCCTCGTTGGTTCTTTTTCAAAATGAAAGTCCTCCTTGCGTTCAGGGCGTTTTCCCGCGTCTTGGGGAATGGCAAACCAGCGTCGGGACACGCCGAAACCATTATAGCATAGGATGGCCCCATTGTACAAAGGATTTTCGTAAAATATAGGAAGGAGCGAAATCCGGGACCTCCGACCACCTTTTTTGGCGTGAATGCAAAACAGGCGGAAAAAAGTGCTTGACATTTTCCTCGCCATCCCCTATAATAACTTTCGCACTGATTGCAGTGGGGAATTGTGTAATGGCAGCACCTACGACTCTGACTCGTATTGTCTAGGTTCGAATCCTAGTTCCCCAGCCAGGCTCCATGGTCAAGCGGTTAAGACGTCGCCCTCTCAAGGCGAAATCAGGGGTTCGATTCCCCTTGGAGCTACCAGTGCGAAAGCGGATCTATCGGTTTGAACCGATAGGTCCGTTTCTCTATTTTCCTATGTCCGCGCCGCCTGCGGACAGAACCAGCGCCTTTTTTGCCGGAGGCAAAGCGATGAACTTTTCCCTGAATCTCCCCACCTGGTTTCCCCTTGCGCCAAAGGTGCAGGCCGGAATGGCCGATGCGCCTGACGAGACGGACGCATCCCCGCGTTCCGCCGGCCTGGGGCCCATCACCGGCCGGGACCTGAGTGACCTCGGCAGCCTTGTCAAGCCCTTCGTGCGCGATCCGTTCAACCGCCTGCGCCCGCCTTTTTCGCGCGAGGCGGCCGAGCTGTCGCTGGAGCTGGCCAGCATGGCTTACACGCTGGATCTGGAACCGTGGACGGAGGCGGGGTGGAACGATTTTTCCATCCAGATCGACGATGACCTGCAGAGCGGCCTGACCCGCAGGAGCAGCGCGGACGGCGAGCGCATGCGCGCGCTGATCAATGCCCTCAAGGTGCGCCGCGCCAAGGCCGCCCTGCGCGAGCGCAACCCCGTGTCTCAGGTGATGAGCGCCCTGCGCCAGCGGGAGCGCAGCGATACCATCAAGGCCGTGTGCATGATGCATCCCCTGCCCGGGGGACAGTTTCTGCTGGCCATTGGCTTTATGGGCACCGGCAAGCGCTTTTACGACTGGATTTCCAACTTCCGCTTCACCACGGAGGAAGGGTTCCACAAGGGGTTTTATCAGCTGTGCACCTATTTTGAGCAGGGCGCGGAAAGCATCGTCTTTCCCGCCACGGCAAAGGCGCTGGGCCTGGAAAAGCTCACCCTGGGCGAGGTGCTTTCCGAGATGAAGAGCCTGAGCAGCCGCTTCCGCCTGTGGATGGCCGGTCACAGCCAGGGTGCGGCGGTCATGCAGGTGTTCTGCCACCGACTGATGACCGACTGGGGCGTGCTTGCGCAGAATATGACGGGCTATGGCTTCGCTTCGCCCACTGTTGCCACGGGACGACTGGTGCAGGACCCGGCCGCCTATCCGCTCTATCACATCCTCAACAGCGACGACATGGTGCCCCGCATGGGCGCGCTGCTGCACCTGGGGCTGTGCCTGGAATATCCGGCCGACGATGATTTCCGCGAGCGCTGCTATGATCTGAGCCCCCTGCCCGCCGATGTGGCGGCGCGTCTGGCGCTGGCCCCCTATCAGCGGGCCATGGTCAACACGCCCTCCATCCTTTTGTACAGCACGGCATTTCTGCAGTGCGTGGCAGAGGAAAAGGGCGAGGAGGGCCTCAACAGCCTGCTGGACCGCAAGTGGGCGGTGCCTGCCGTGGACCGCATGCTCCAGGCAGCCGGAGGCAAGGCCATGAACCTGCTTGACCGCCTGGTTGAAAACGCACAGAACGGCCATGCCGCGCTCACCGGCCAACCCATGGATGAGCAGGCCCTTGCCGCCCTGCGGGACCGCATGCGGCCCGTGGTGCATGCCTTTCCCTTCCGGCGGCTGATGGGAGCCGTGCTGGCTTACTGCATACCGCCGCACCGCTTGGTGCGCCATGAGCAGGATGGCGCCTACGCGGTGATCGTCAGGGAGGGGCTGGACCGCCTGCGGCCGTTTATCTGGATGAACAATGGAGAAGCTCTGCCCGCCAAGCGCTATGGGCGTCTGACCCTGTGCGTGCGAAAGGCGGAGGCAGCCGCGGCGCACCAGCACGCAGTCCGCGCCGCGCGGACAGCCCGCAGGCGCGGCATGGGTGTGCGCCGGACGGGACTGACCGCCCGCAGGGCCGGGGCCCGGCGCTGAAGATTCGGAAGCTTCAGACATCCAGGTTCCACAGCGCGTTTTCATAGTCCTTGACAAAATACCGCAGATGGGTTCGTCCTTTTGCGAGAACGGTATGCCCCTCAGCTTCGAGCCGTTTCCTCTGCTCCTCAAGGCCGCCCGGATAGTTGGCGTTGAGTTCTCCACCGGCTTTCAACGTCCGCCAGTAGGGCGTTTTGTTCTCCTGCCGCTGGTGGCTGGCCCAGGCTGCTATGGAAACGAAGATCCCCGCTGTGATGGGGTCGGTAAAGTCCGCCCCGTTTTTCCTGGCCAGATGCGCCCGGATGTGACCGACGGTCAGCAGCTTGCCCCGCGGCACGGACCGCATGATTTCGTCATACACAAGGGGCGGTGCGAAATACATTTTTTCCCCACCGTACTTTTGGATGACGGCCGGGTCGGTGATGATCTGAATTTTGGGCATGTCCGTATCCCTGTGAAGCATGGCGTTAAAATCCTTGGTTTCCTCTTTTGCCATTTTTCTCGCCTCCTGCAGCGCAAGCATAGCATCCCGCAGCCGCCTTTGCAATGAGACGGTTTTAAAAAAGTTTCCTGCACAGTGGGTACAAATCTCCGCGGCTGTTTCCTCTGGCGCACCCGGCTGTTTTGCGGTATAATGACACGGTTCCCCATCAAAGAGTCGGCGCGCCGCGCCGGAAGGAGCTACGCATGAAGATATCCAAGCAGGACGCGCTTACCTGGTTCCGCTTTTTTGCCGAGCTGCCGGAGGATGAGGACCTTTTGCCCCATCAGCAGGAAATCGCCTGGGCGGTGTTTTCGCAGATTGAGGAGGCGGTGGATGACCGTTTCCGCCGGCTGAAGGCGCAGATCAGAGGGCTCAAGACGATCGGAGGGCGCACCTTCTTCGTCGGAGATGAGCGCCGCTTTTCCGCAGGGTGCCGCTCCTGCCTCACGGGCACGGGCCTGAGCGCCGTGCGCAAGACCAACAAGTGCAACCTGCAATGCAAATTCTGCTATGACTACGGCGTGATGGACCAGCTCCCGCCCGTGGGCGAGGGCATGTGGGAAATCGGCGGCACGAAATTCCGGGTGGAGGACATCGATCTGCTTTTGTCCATTCAGCAAAAGCCGACTGGCATTTCGTATGTGTATCTGGAACCGTTTATGGAGATCGAGGAATATGGCCCCATCATCCGCCGTTTCCACGAGGCGGGCGTGCATCAGCACATGTACACCAACGGCACTTTGGCCAATGAGCAGAACCTGTCCGAGCTGGGCCGTGCAGGCCTGAACGAGCTGCGCTTCAACCTGGGCGCGTCCGGTTGTGCGGACAGCGTGATCGAGGCCATGCGCGTCGCCAAGCGGTACATTCCCTTTGTGGGCGTGGAGACGCCCATGACCCCGGAGCTCTATGAAACCTTCCTGCGTAAGAAGGACGCCATTCTTGCCACGGGGATCGACTTCATCAACCTGGCGGAGCTGCATCTCAACCCCAACAACCTCGCCAACTACTGGGGCGAGAACCTCTACCTGTGCCGCCGGGGATACGTATCGCCCGTGTGGAGCCGGGAGCTGACGCTTAAGCTGATGAAGCAGGCGGATGAGGAGGGCTGGGCCCCGGTGGTGCACGACTGCTCCAACCACACCAAATTTGCCCGCGACCTCAACCTGCGCGCCAAGGAAGGCGGCTGGTTCGGAGCCAGCAGCTATGGCTGCGAGTTTGATCGCCTGCCCTATGAGGCGTTTTTGCCGATTCTGAGCGATCCTGATTTTGCGTTTCTCAGTGAGGAACCGCTGCCCGCCGGCTACCGTCCGGGCGATCTGGTACTGTAAGCCGAAAACCGACAGCAAGAGGCGCGAACCGCGGTCAGCGGTTCGCGCCTCTTTTGCCGGATGCACTCAGGCACTTCTTTCCATGCTCATCTTGTCTGCCAGCATGGCGATGAACTCCCCGTTGGTAGGCTTGTCCTCCGGGGTGCAGACACGGCAGCCGAAGGCACGGTTGAGCGTATCCACGCGCCCGCGGTTCCAGGCTACCTCGATGGCATGACGGATGGCACGCTCGACCTTGCTGGCGGTGGTGCCGAACTGACGGGCGATGCTGGGATAGAGCTCCTTGGTGATGCGGTTGATGCGGTCGGGCTGCTCGATCACCATCTTGACCCCGCAGCGCAGGAACTGGTAGCCCTTGATATGAGCCGGGATGCCGATGGTCAAAAACAGGCTCCCCAGCCGCTCGTCCAGACTCTGCACATGGGGCTTGACAGGGGCCTGGGCCTGGGGCAGTACGGAGCGCTCCTCCTGAATGTCACGGATATGGCTGAGCAGGTGCTCCGGCTCAAACGGCTTGACCATGTAGAATACCGCGCCCAGGTCGATCGCGCGGGTCACGAAGTCATCGCGGCTAAGCGCCGACATCACAATGGTCTTGGGCGGGGGGTCGATCTGACGGGGAAGCTCCTCCAGAAGCATGTAGCCGTCCATCAGCGGCATCACCAGATCGGTAATCATCACGTCGAAGCGGCTCTCACGCAGGCATTTCAGGGCTTCTACGCCATTGGCGGCCTCTGCCACCTCCTCCACGCCCTCTTGGGCGCGAAGGTAATCAGCGATACGCTTGCGCAGCGTTCCATGGTCGTCCACCACGAGAATGCGGATGTTGAGCACGGTCGGTCCCCTCCTGAGTGTTTGTTTTCCGCATTATAGCACAGGAACCGCCGCCAGAAGGGGAATTCGTGGAAATTAGAACCAATGTCCTATCTTTCGACATTCCAAACCCCTGCAAAAGCCGCAGGAATGGCGCTTTTCAGCAGGCACTGGGGTGGGAGGTGGGGGATTCATCCACCGTTTCCTGCTCGTACATGGCCTGCATGGAGTCCAGCAGCGCATCCACAATGCGCAGCTTTTCCGCTGTGGCGTTGTTGTCAGGGTCGTATACCACACCCTGGCCGATGGTCAGGGTACGGTGTTTCCGGCTGGCATAGATGGGCACAAACACCGCCCGCTTATGGGTCTTGGCATAGTACATGGGCGCAATCATCGCAAAGCCGGTATAGAGCTGCCCCACGCCCTCGCGGGCATAACCGCCCTCGCCGGGCGCGTGGTTTTCTGCGTTTTCAGGAAAGACCAGAATGTTGTCGCCCGCCTGCATGGCGTTGAGCGTTTCGCGGAAGGTGCGCATCAGCTCTTTGGGCTGCCCCCGGTAGACCGGGATGGCCTCCAGACTGTTGAATACCCATACCAGCAGCGGTGAGATCAGGTTGATCAGAGGACGCTTCCATCGCTCCGGCAACCAGCGCTGGCGCACCATGGTTCCCTGATAGATGTGTTCCACAATCGCTTCTTTTTCCATCATGTTGCTGATGACCCACGGACGGAACGTGATGGGCACATACAGGTTGGCCACCACGGGGCCGTAAATTTCGCCATGGTTGCAGATGAGCACCATGGTGCCGTCCTCATAGCCATTGAGGTTTTCCCTGCCGATCACCCGATGGTAGTACAGCGGGCGCAGGAGCGTAATGATGATCCGCACCCCGAAGCGGTTCTTGTGGCGCTTGACCACCACGCTGTCCAGCTGCTGGCGAAGGGCCGGATTATCCAGGCCTTCGCTCTCCAGGGTGAGCCAACGCGCCAGCTTCTGAAAATGACGGTTGTTCATGGGAAAGCGCAGCGTGGAGATGATCGCTGCCAGCAGTAGCAGCGCCGGCGGGATCACCATCAGCGGCCGGAAGGCGGAAATGAGCGAGGGCAGATCCAGCCGCGCAAGCGGCACGGAGGGCATGCACAGGAGCGTTAGCAGAATCAGCGCCAGCATCTGTCCCAGCAAGATGGCAATTTCGGTGCTTGAGGCGCGCAGCTGGGCATAGCCGCGCATGCGGTCCTTCAGACGGAACTGCGCCACATCGGTCATGCGGCGCTCCAGCTCCGCCAGTGCCGTCACGCTCACAGCCAGCCCGCTGGTGCACAGCGCCACGGCCAGAGCGCTCATGAGCAGGCCCGGCCGGCTGTCCAGCTGACGGTAAAGCAGAATCAGGCCGTACAGCCACAAAAACAGCCCCACCAAAAGCAGCTGTGTGTCAAAGGGACGTTTGACAAGGCGCAGGCACAGAAGCGATACCTCGCGCATGATCACTGTGCAGGCAACCGCCAGGAGCATGCACACCAGCAGCTCCTGCGTACTCAGGCCAATGAAGGTGTACACCATGACAAGTGTAAGCTGCAATGCGATCAGCACCAGCGTATGCATGCGCTGAAAGGCGTCGAATGCGTTGACCTCCCGAAGATCCGCGGCCATTTGCGCTGCGGTCTGCGGGTCGGTGTCGTCGGGCAGATCCTCCAGGGCCAGCAGGTCGCGCTCGCGCCACTGGCTGTAGAGCTCCAGCACGCCGCCCGCGGCAAAGCCGCCCCACAGCTGCCAGGCGGTAGCCGCATCCAGGTTGGCGGACAAAATCCATGCCATGGCCGCCAACGGGACCAGATGCACCAGCGCCGTCAGCAGCCAGTAGGCGCGCGCGCCGATGGTGCGCCGCATGCGCCGGCCGATCAGCCGGCGGCCAGCCACGCTGCGCAGCGCGATGGACAGCACCGCCGCAAAGGTAAGCCATACCGGCGTAGCCGTCCAGAGCACCGGGTAGAGGGCGATGAGCGCAAGGCTGCATAGCAGCGTAATCGCCGTAAGCACGCAAAAAACCACACGCGTGCGCCGCGTCAGGTACTTGTGGCGGTCACTGAGAAAGGTGTGTGCAAAAGCGCCCGCCATGCGCGCGCTCATGAACATGGCTCCGCCGAATACCGGCAGCATGCCCAACGCGCTGGAAAACAGGCTGGAGTACATGTATTGGTAGATCGTACTCAACGACATCAGCACCAGCATGACGCGGCGGGATGATGCCACATAAATTTTTTTCGGCTCCTTTTTCTTGTGCATGACCGGCTCCCCTTGCGGAATAATCCCTGTAAAACCGTCTGTATTGTAGCATAGTCAAACGCTGATGGGCAAGTGAAGACGATCCAAAACCACCTTTGGACAGTTCAGACGTCGCGGGGTCATATCCTTGCAAAGGGGCGCATAGCCTACCTACAAAGCCGCTTTAGGAGGAGTCATGATGACGGATAAAAGCATGGATTTTTTGGAAAAGCAGGGCTCCAGCGCCACCAAAGCGCTGGAGGTGCTCCGGGAGGAACTGCCCCTCCAGCGTTTTGTGGGCGAAAGCCTGAGCCAGGCTGTGGTGGAGGGCGAGGTAGCGCTGCCAGGCGGCCTGCGCGAGGAAACCACCGTGCTTAGCGCCGAAGCCATGGCGGTGCTGGACCGCAGCGCGGCGGAGGCCGATCGCGTGACTGCCGAAGGCAAGGTGGTCTTTCATGTGCTCTACACCCAGGGCGACCCCACGCATGTAAGCGCGCTGGAGGCCTCGGCCGAATTCAGCCATCCGGTGGAATTGGCCGGCGCGCAGTCGGGGATGAACGCACCCGTCAGCCTGATGGTGGAGCATGTGGAGGCCGTCGCTCAGGGCGGACGTCTGCATCTGATGGCGATTTTGCGGGTACAGGTGCGTGTTTTCTCGGACGAGCCCATGGAGGTGGTCACGGGCATTCGCGGGGTCGATGGCCTGATGCTGCGCACCGAAACGCTCAGCGGCTGTCAGACCGTGGCGCGGGGGGAACAGGAAGTACTTGTGCGCGACGAATGTGACCTGGGCGCGGTCTTGCAGATCACCGATACGCTGTATGCCACGGCCATTGCCACTGTCCAGGACGTGATGGGCGGCGAGGAGCGGGCTACGCTGTCGGGCAACATTTTGTTGGAAGTGGTGCACCGCAGCGCCATGCCCTCGCGTCCGCTGGTGGTCACACGCCACACCATTCCCTTTGAGGAGACGGTATCCCTCACGGGCGACGAGGGGGATTCGCTCTGCGCGGGCGCGGTGGTCAAGGATGTGGCCGTGCTCTCCCAGGAAGGGCAGGAAGAGGGCAGCCGCACGCTTCGGGCGGAGGTGCTGCTGGGCTTGAACGCGCAGGCGGCGAGGCAGAGGGACCTGTGCCTGCTGCTGGACGCCTATACCACCCAGGGCGACTGTCTGTCGCTGGAGAAGCAGGAAGTCCGGCGGGCGCTGGCGCACAAGCAGGTGCATACCGCCGAAAGCGGCAAGCTCACCCTCCTGCTGGACGGCCAGACGCCCGTGCGCACGCCCCTGCGCGCGGCGCTTCGGCCCGTGGTGACGGACATGACCCAGGCGGGCGGCAAGCTCAGCGTGGAAGGCATGATGGAAGTGACCCTTCTGTACATGACCGACGATACGGAAACACCCCAGACCTATCAGACGGAGGAACCCTTCCGCATGTGCTTCGCGTGCGATGTGAGCCTGCCGGAAAGCCTGGTGCTGACCACCAGCAACATCGACGTCAACGGCATCACCAGCGATCGGGTCGAGGTGAAATACATCCTGCATCTGGACTGCCATGATGTACAGCTGGCAAGCGAAGCGCTGGTGACGCAGGTGGAGCAGGAGCCCGCCGAGGAGGCCGAACCGGGCATCCTGATGTATTTCAGCCAACCGGGCGAAAGCCTGTGGGATATCGCCAAGCGCTATCGCGTCAGCTGTGACAGCCTCAAGCGCATGAACCCCGATCTGGAGGAAGACGGAAGCACTCAGGCGCAGCGCGTGATCTTGTGGCGAAAATAAACGGCACAACGACACGGGGACATGGATGAAGGCAAGCAGAACGAGGCGCAATTCGCCCAAAAAGTAGAAAAGCAAAATCCGCCGAATGGCCGAAGCATACGCTCCGGCCGTCCGGCGGGTTTTCTGCCGTCTTCACCGGGAGAGAGGACGGGCAGACTCGCACGGCACGCCCGTCTGGCACAGGCCGCAACCGAAGCGGGGCCGACACTGAGGCAGAATGGCGGTCTGGTATGAAAGACAAAGGTGATGATTCTTGCCTTGCTCCAGGGAGATCGCTCCGCCGGGGCAGCGAGTGGCGCACGCGCCGCAGCGGATGCACCAGTCATAGGGGCCATCATACTCGCGCGGGGTGGGAGGGGTTTGCCAGCTGGTGACCAGGCTGCCGAAGCGGCCGGCCATGCCGTGCCGCGTGATGAGTCCCTTCGACAGGCCGAAGGTGCCCAGGCCGCACGCATAGGCGGCGTGCCGCTCGGACCAGTTGCTGGTAAAGGCGGGTCCATCCGGCGTCTCCGGCTCGGACACCGTCCAGAAATCCGGCGAGAGGGAGGGTGCGACGGCCTCAAAGCCCGCTTCCTGCAGCGCCTGGAGCAGACGAAGGCTCAGCGCCTCCACAAAGCGCTGGCCCTCCACCCGGCCATAGAGCCAGGCCTGACTGGGCAGGGATTGAGCGGCGCGGTTTTGAGCACGCACGGCCTGACTGAAGGGCAGGAAAAAGCTGACCACTGTCTGCGCTGTTTCCAGCCATGCCTGGGGAGGGCGGTAATGCGGCCCGATGACGCCGGGAGCCAGAAACGCTTCAAACAGGGGGTCCCCGGCGCAGGCGTAGCCCAGAAGGGGACGGTCGAACAGCGTCAGTTCCTCGCCGCTCAGCTCGATACACACGTGGTTCAGCGGGGATTGCGACGTAAAATCAGCAGCCAGATTTTCCAAACGTGCAGCATCCATACTCAGGGCCTCCCGGATTGTTCATCCAACGTGCGTTTGTAATACCGGCGCATGCGCCCGTCATAGGCGGGACGGGTGCAAACCAGCGCGTAGCCTGCCTTTTCAAAGTTGTGCCAGGATGCGCTGTTGCCGGGGTCCACAGTGGCGTAGATGGCGCGTCCGCCCATGCTGCGCGCCATTTCCTCAAACAGATTCAAAAACCGGGTGTGCATACCGCGCCCCCGATAGCGGGGCAGCACCAGCACATCGTGAAAATCGTAGGTGTTTTCCTCCGGTTCACCCAGCTTGCGGGCGTAACCGCGGTCGCCGCGTGTGCGCCAAGAGGCCATGGCCGCGTATCCCGCCAGCATATCCCCGTCAAAATACCCGAACGCCTCGCGGTTTAAGAGCCATTCGTCAAATTCCCATTCCTCCGAAGGAAAGAACCACGCGGGATCGGCCAGTGTGGAGAGCACCTCATCCTGCATGCGCATCATCTGCGCCTTGTCGCCTTCGTAGAGCTGGCGCAGGGAAAAGCCTTTCAATAGAAACGGGTCGGGGTTGCGGGGCAGATTCATGGCCGGGCCTCCTTCTGCGTGCTTGACGGTTCAAAACGCGGTGCTTCTATCCTTTATTGTAACATAAAAAAGCGGCGCGGCGCAATGCGCGCCGCGCCGGATGCCGGCTTTAGTTCCGAAGGACCAGCACCTCCAGGGCGGTCACCTGGGGCGGAATGCTGCGGGTCATAACGCCGTTATAGTACACAGTGACGGTATCGCCGTCGCCCCATTCCACGGTGGGCAGGGGAGCGGCCTGGGAAGCATCCGCGGCATCGCTGGCGGGCTCATCCGTGACGGACTCCTCCAGGAGGGGCTCGTCTGTGGCGGATTCGCCATCAGCCGGTTCCGCTGCGGCGGGATCCTCCGTTTCAGGCTCCTGCGTGGCAGGCTCGTCCGTCGGGTTCTCCGCAGCCGGTTCGTCATCAGCAGTCGCTTCGGCATTCTCCGCGGATTCGGCCTCCGCGGCGTCCTCCTGCACCGCATCCTCCACGACGGGCGCATCCTCCACCGAGGCGGACAACACGCCGGTGAAGGTTTGCTCGGAAAGCAGCACACGGTATTCGTTCCCCTCGGCGTCGGTCAGGGTGAAGCCTGCGCTGTCGCGGTCGCTGACCACGCCGGTGAGCTCGGGCACCACGATGTGGCGGGCTGTGACCTGACCGGGGTAGCTCATGGCCATCACGCCGTTATAGTAGACGGTGATGGGCATGCCCTGATACAGATGCGGCATGGACCCGTCCACGCGGATGATCACATCGCCAAACGTTGGGTCGCCGGTGAGCAGCACGCCCATGGACAGGGAAAGGTCCACCGTGCCGGTCAGCCGGTAGCAGCCCACGCGGTCGGCATGCGCCTGCGGGGGAAGGCTGCGCGTGAGGCGGCCGTCATATTCCACGAACACATACTGGCCTACCTCGATGTCGCCCTCGGCCAGAATCCCGTCCATCACGGTGGTTTCATCCACATTGAGCAATACGCTGCCCAGCTCGATATCCTCCATCACAAAGCCCTGCTCAAGCACCTCCGTCACCAAGCCTTCCAGCAGGGTGTCGGGCTCATTCTCCTCGGCAAAAGCGCCAAGGGGCAGGGCCAGCGCCATCAGCAGCGAGAGCGCCAGGGCAAGAAAGCGGTTCTTCTTCATCTTGATGCATCCTCCTTTGAGCGGCGTCCGGCCATCTGCCGGGGCCTTCAGAGGAACAGACGAATGGACCGGCCCAAAGGTTCCACTTGTGAAAAAAGATTTTGTTAGTTGCAGAAAACCGGCGGAAATGTCGGCGCGGTCAGAAGCCGAACGCCTCGTAATCCTCCCTGGAAAAGCGGTGATAGCTGGCAAAGCCGTCGTGCGTGTCGATGCAGTAGCGGAAATCGTCCGGCACCCCGTCCTCAAAGTAGACCAGCCAGTCAAATTCGTCATTGTCAACGGGTTCGACATGCACATGGGACGAATGGCGGCGAAAGGCCGCCAGCAGATCCTCCGCCGTCGCGCCGGGAAGCTGGGCCGTATGGATCAGGTCGCGCAGAAACGCCGCGGCAGGAGCCTGCGATACCACGCGCGCCACGCCTTCGGCGGGAATGGTGAGGCAGAACCCGTCCTCGTGAGCTTCAACCTGGACCGCACCGAACAGGCCGGTGCGCGCGGCGAAAAATGCGTCCAGCGCCGCCTTAACCGCCTGCGGTCCGGCTGGCACGTCCAGCATGCGTGCAAGGGACGCACACGGATAGTTGAGCGACAGGGGCGCGCGGCTCAGGCCCATCTTGAGGGCCATCTCCACGATGACGCCGGTCAGGTTTTGTTCCAACTTGGATGCGTTCATGCCATTTCCTCCCCGTTGTTCAAGGCTTCATCCCAGCAGGGAAAACAGATCGACCTGACTGGTTTCCGGCAGCCCTTCCAGCGCGCCCTGGCCTCGCAGCATCTCCACGATGCTCTGGCCGATGTGCGCACGGTTTTGCAAATCCTCGATGCTGATGTAGGGACGGTTTGGGTCGCGCGAGGCGATGATGCCCTCCACGGCCGATTCGCCAAAGCCGTTGATGGCCGTGAAGGGACAGCGCAGGTTGCCATCCTCGATCAAAAAGCGCTTTGGGTCGCTCTTGTACAGGTCCACGGGCAGCATGTGGATGCCGCGCATCTGCATCTCCAGTAGCATGTGATAGGCGTTTTCCTCCTGCTTCTCGCGCACGCTCATCTTTTCCTCGCGGTTTTGGAAATCGATGAGGCGGTCGCGCAGGGTTTCCGGGCTGAGCAGCATGCGCCCCGCGTCAAATCCATCGCCGCGAATGGTGAAGTAGGCCGCGTAGTATGCCTGCGGACGGTACACCTTGTACCACGCCACGCGCAGGCCCATGGTCACATAGGCTACGGCGTGTCCGCGCGGGAACATGTACTTGATCTTGTGGCAGCTGTCGATGGCCCACTGGGGCACGTCGTGCTCGCGCATGGCCTCCTCCCATTCGGGTTTGAGCCCGCGGCCCTTGCGCACGCTTTCCATGATGTCGAAGCTCATCTTCTCCTGCATGCCCTTGGAGATCAGGAAGTTCATGATGTCGTCGCGGGTACAGAAGCACTGAGCCAGCTTGGCCGTGCCGGAGTTGATGATGTCCTGCGCGTTGCCCAGCCACACGTCCGTTCCGTGCGAGAGGCCGGAGATGCGGATGAGTTCCTCCATGGTGGTGGGCCGCGTCTCCATGAGCATGCCACGCACGAAGCTCGTGCCGAACTCCGGGATGCCCAGCGTGCCGGTTTCCCACATGATCTGCTCCTGGGTGACGCCCAGGGCCTCGGGGCTGGAAAACAGGCTCATCACCTTGCGGTCGTCCAGCGGGATTTCACGGAAGTTGACGCCGGTGAGCTCCTCCAGCCGGTGCATCATGGTCGGATCGTCGTGGCCCAGACAGTCGAGCTTGACCAGAATGTCGTGCATGGAGTTGAAGTCGTAGTGCGTGGTGATGGTGGTGCCTTCCACGTCGTCGGCGGGATGCTGGATGGCCGTAAACTGGCAGATGTCATACTCCTTGGGCAGCACCACGATGCCGCCGGGGTGCTGGCCCGTGGTGCGCTTAACGCCCACACAGCCCGCCGCCAGCCGTTCCTTGTGGGCGCGGCCCGCATGGATGCCGCGCTCCTCCAGGTACTTGGCGGCAAAGCCGTAGGCCGTCTTTTCCGCGAGGCCGGAGATGGTGCCGGCGCGGTAGACGTAGCCCTTGCCGAAGAGCTCCTCAATGTAGGCATGGGCGCGCGGCTGGTATTCGCCGGAGAAGTTGAGGTCGATGTCGGGCACCTTGTCGCCCTTGAATCCCAGGAATACCTCGAAGGGGATGTCAAAGCCGTCCTTGGCCAGCTTGTGGCCGCAGATTTCGCAATTCTTGTCCGGCAGGTCCACGCCCACGCTGGCCAGCTCCGGTGGGGTCAGGAACATCTTGTGGCAGTGGTCGCAGCGGTAGTGCGGCGGCAGGGGATTGACCTCGGTGATGCCGCACATGGTGGCCACGAAGCTGGACCCCACGCTGCCGCGGCTGCCCACCAGGTAGCCATCCGAAAGCGACTTGCTGACCAGCTTCTGCGCGATGGAATACAAGGTGGAGAAGCCGTAGCCGATGATGGAGCCCAGCTCCTTTTCCAGCCGCTTCTGGATAATCTCGGGCAGGGGGTCCCCATAAAGCTCCTTGGCGCGGCCCCAGGCGCGGCTTTCGATGTCCCCCGCGGCCTCCTCCCAGTAGGGCTGGAAGGTGTCCTTGCCCTCCGGATGCTTGGGGAACAGGCGAAGTTCCCCCACCTGATCGGCAATCCTGCGCGGCGCGTCGATCACGACCTCATGCGCCTTTTCCTTGCCCAGGTAGCTGAATTCTTCCAGCATCTCGTCGGTGGTTTTGAAGTAGAGCGGCGGTTGGTTGTCGCAGTCGTCATAGCCGAGGCCCGCCTGCAAAATGGTGCGGTAGATGGCGTCCTCGGGATTGAGGAAATGCACGTCCCCGGTGGCGACTACGGGCTTGTTCAGCTTTTCACCCAGCGCGACGATCCTGCGGTTGAATTCCCGCAGGTGCTCCTCGTCGCGGGCGGTGCCGTTGCGGATCATGAAGCCGTTGTTGCCGATGGGCTGAATCTCCAGATAGTCGTACCAGCTGGCGATGCGTTCGATCTCCTCCTGCGGCCGGTCGTTGACGATGGCCTGAAACAGCTCACCCGCCTCGCACGCGCTGCCCAGAATGAGCCCCTCGCGGTACTGATTGATGAGGTGCCGGGGCATGCAGGGATGGCGGTAGAAGTAGCGAAGGTTGCTGTCGGAAATGAGGTGATTGAGGTTCTGCATGCCTTTCTGGCTGGTGCAGAGCAAAATGATATGGTAGCTTTGCCCGATGGTATCGCCGCTGATGACGGCGTCGATGTCCTTGAGGGTCGCGGCGCCCTTTTCCTTGGCCGCGTCAAACATGCGCGCAAGGCACTTGGCCGTGGCCGCCGCGTCATGTACGGCCCGGTGCGCGTTTTTGAGCGATACGCCGAGCAGCCGGCATACCGCGCCGAGCTTGTGGCTCTTTTGCTGAGGATAGAGCTTGCGCGAGAAGGTGAGCGTATCCAGCACCGGCGCGTGGAAGCGCACGCCCATGCGCTTGCACTCGGCCTGGAGCATGCCCATGTCAAAGGGCGCATTGTGCGCGGCCACGGGGCAGTCCCCGATGAAGTCCAGGAGCTTTCTCACGCCCTCGGCGGGGCTTTCCTTGCCGCGGAGCATCAGGTCCGTAATGCCGGTGATTTCGCTGATTTTGGGCTTGAGGGGCACGCCGGGGTCGCACAGGAGGCTCAGCTCGCCCACGATCTGCCCGTTTTCCAGCTTGACGGCGCCCACTTCGATGATGCGGTCCATGGCGTGCGAAAGCCCCGTGGTTTCAAAGTCCAGCACCACGATGGGGCCGTCGATGGGGCGGTCGTCCGCGTCGGTTACGATGGGGACCAGGTCGCACAGATACCCCTCCACGCCGGGAATGAGCTTGATTCCCTGTTTCTTGGCCGCGCCGAAGGCCGCGGGGAATGCCTGCGCGCTGCCGTGGTCGGTGATGGCCACGGCGGGGTGGCCCCATTTGGCCGCCTGTGCAATGAGCACGCCGGCGTCCGCGGTGGCATCCATGGTGGACATGGTGGTGTGCATGTGCAGTTCGATGCGCTTTTCGGCGGCGGTATCCATGCGCTCGATTTTGGGCATCTGCTGCATGTCGCGCACGCTTACGGACAATTCGTTCAAAAACGGGTCCATGCGGCAGTCTCCCCTGAGGCGCACGCGCATGCCGTTTTTGATCTGACCAATCTGCTCCATCACCCGCGCCCTCTCCTCCTTGGTGGGGGGATCGGGCGTTTCGCCGCGCGCGGCACGGCGCATGCGGTAGTTGTAAAAGGCCTTGCAGTAGATGGTGGAGGTATCGTCATAGACGGCGAAGGAGGCCAGCACCGTTTCGCCACCCTTGAGTTCCTTGGGATCGTTCACGCCGGTCACGGTGCCCTCGATGACCACGATACCGCTGTCCTCGGCCAGCTCACCGATCGGGACGGGCACATCGCCCACGGCGCGACCCTTGAGCACAGGGCCGCCCTTGGGTGCGGCGGGCTTTTTGGGCGCGGTTGCGCGGGGAGCGGCATGTGCCGTGCGCGGGGCCGGAGCGGCAGGCGCGGCAGGGCCGGCGCCTTCGCCCGGCGCGCCGCCGAACAGCGCGGCAGCCTGGGCGTCCAGCTCGGCGTCATCCCACGGCGGCGGCTCGTCGTCGGGCGTGGGAGAGGCAGCGAAGGAAAAGCCCCGATCGGCCCGCATCTTCTCCACCCAGGCCTCGCGCTCGCCGCATACGGTCAGCGCCACGGGGGTGCGCACGCGGAAGATATCATAGATGGCCTGCGACAGCTTCTCGTCCAGGTGGTGCGAGCGAAAAAAGCCCATCGCGATCTGGTCCGGACAGGTGAGCAGAATCCGCCCGTCCTCCAGGCTCCAGCCGGTATCGGCAATCCAGGCGGCCAGCGCGGGGCTCTGGCGGCGCAAAAAATCGGTCAGAACCGGTTTGTAGCGGTTCAGGTCGGCAAGAAACTTTTCGCCCAGGGAGGGGCTGGCGATGCGCAGCGCCACCGTCAGCTTGGGAAACAGCTCACGCAGCCTGCGCTCCAACAGCAGGTAGTCGTGCTCGGTAACCAGCTCATCGCTCAGAAAGCTCATATAGGCCTTGTTGGCGGCTTTCTGATAGAGCACGCGCTCAATATGCAGCTTGCCACGCAGGGGAGGAACCGTTTCCTCAAGAAGATGAAGCAGCTCGGTTTTGTTCATTGGTACGCCTCGGCAGATCAATCAGGATGGAAGCCGCACGCGCGGCAGGATGCTACGGTATTATAACACGCGCGGTAAAAAAGCGCAAAGCGGCCGGAACACGCGTTTATCCGGCAGGAAAACCCGTGCCCGGCGGCGAATACATGCAAATATATCGGCATTTTTATGCCACGGACGCAGCAGCGAGCCCGCGATGGCTGAAAACCGCATAGGAAGGGAGCTTCTGGCATGAACCATAACATGATCGGAGACCTGATTCTCAACGATGCCCTGGAACTCTACGGGCAGCCAAAATGAACCTTTGGCAAGAATACCTGCAACACCTATGAGGTGTTTGTCGAAAAGGTGCATATGCCCGACGGCGACGTAATCCCCGCCTGGCCGGTGGTCGAGCTGATTGAGCGGGATGAGGCGCTGACGCTTCTGTTTTCACGCTGGTTTTTGGAAAACGCCATGCGTTCGGCCTGCGACCTGACCGAGCAGACGGATTCCAACGTGACGCTGTCCATGAACCTGCTGCCCCTCTATGCCGATCGCGAATCCTTTGTGGATGATGTGGTGGCCATGCTCAAAAAAACCGGCCTCAAGCCTCAGAAAATGCAGTTTGAGGTCAGCGAGGCGCAGGACCTGACCGAGCGGGGCATCGCCAACCTCAACGCCCTGCACGACGAGCATGGCATCGGCCTGTGGCTGGCCAATTTCGGCACGGGACATTCCAATGTCGATCTGCTGCGCGAGGTGCACTTCGACGGCCTGGAGCTGGACAAATCCTATGGGGCGCTCGTGCCCGGACATGAGCAGACCTGCCGCCTGGTGGTGGCGATCCTGCATATGGCGCATACGCTGGACCTGCATGTGTGCGCCAAGGGCATCGAAAACCAGGAGCAGTTCGAGTTTTTTGAGGAGCTGGGCTGCTTCAAGGGACAGGGCTTCCTCATCGGCAAGCCCATGGACATGGCCAGCATGAGCGATTACATCCGAAAATATGCCGTCAGGCGCAGGCATGGCTGATGCCTGCCGCCGGTGTGAAAAGAGAGCGGCCCGGAAAAAGCAGAAACGCCTTTTCCGGGCCGCTCTCTTCTGCGCTTACGCCTGTGCGGCCCGTTCCTGGGCCAGCCTGCGCGCCCGCTCGATCAGAATGGCGGCCAGATCCCCATCGACCTTCTCCGGGGCCTTGCCCTTTTCAAAGATCGCGCCCACGGCGTAGGAACTGCCCTCGCCGCCGGCCGAGCCGCCTGCACGGCTGAGCCCGCCGCCTGCCAGGCCGATGTCCGCCTCGCGCGCCTCGCCGGGGCCATTGACCACGCAGCCCATCACAGCCACGGTCAAGGGCACGCGGATGTCCGCAAGCTCGCTTTCCACCCGTCGGGCGATGGCGGCCACGTCGATGCCGGTACGGCCGCAGGTGGGGCAGCTGACCACGTTGACATAGCCCGTGCGCAGGCCCACTGCGCGCAAAATGTCGATGGCGGCGGCCGCTTCCGGGATGGGACTGCCGGTGAGGGACACACGGATGGTGTCCCCAAGGCCGTCCAGAAGCAGCGCGCCGATGCCGATGGCGCTTTTGATATTGCCCGCGCCGGGCAGGCCGGCTTCGGTCACGCCCACGTGCAGGGGATAGTCGGTTTCCTTCGCGGCCAGGCGGTAGGCCTCCACGGTCAGGGGTACGCTGGAAGCCTTCAGGCTGAGCACGATGTCGTGAAACCCCGCCTCCTCCAGAAGCCGGGCGTGTCCCAGCGCGCTTCTGAGCATGCCGCGCGCCGTCACGCCGCCCTCCTGGGCCAGAATCTCCTTTTCCACGCTGCCGGAATTGACGCCGATGCGGATGGGCACATGGTGCATTTTGGCGCAGTCCGCCACACGCCGCACCTCGCGCACGCTGCCGATGTTGCCGGGGTTGATGCGCACCTTGGCGATGCCGCGCTCCATGGCTCCCACGGCCAGGTCGGCCCGGTAGTGGATATCCGCCACCAGCGGCACGGGAGACCCTTCGATGATGGCGGGCAGCGCCTCCAGGCACTGCTCGTCGTACACGCTCAGGCGCACGATGTCACATCCGGCCTGGGCCAGGGCGCGCACCTGGGAAAGGGTGGCTGCGGCATCGCGGGTATCGGTGTTGGTCATGCTCTGCACGGTGACGGGCGCGCCGCCGCCGATGGGAAGCGGGCCGATGAAAAAGGAGCGGGTGTTGCGCATGGGGATATACCTCCTCAATACCTGGGCTATCGGGTGTGGGTACGCCTTCATTATATCATGCCCGCGTGTGCCAGGGGAAGCACGGCGTGCCCCGGCGGGGAAAAAACCAAAAATCTTGCGAAAAACCTGATTGACACGGCCCTGCAAAACCGCTATCATGGGAATCGGAACAAAAGGCGCTTATCCGCCGGAAGGAGGAGCATGTAGTGGATGCCGACCCGTATAGTCGAAACGACGTTTTGACATTTCCATGGGCACAGGTTCACAGGCTCCGGGCGATAGGCGCGGCGCGCGTTGACGCGCAGGTTGCGCCTGCATAGGCATGCGCCTGCCCGGAAGCGAAGCCGCCTTGGCGGCCGCAGAAAGGCAGGTTTTTTTGATGAAGCGGATCTATCTGACGGTGGAGGACCACCTCAACGAAATCAATACCTTTGAAAAGGGGTGCTGGGTCCATCTGCAAAATCCCACGCGCGAGGAGATCGATGGCATCAACGCGCGTTTTGCGCTGGACCCGACCTATATCCAGTCCGCGCTGGACGAGGAGGAAAGCGCCCGCATCGAGCGCGACGGCGACCAGACCCTCATCATCGTGGACATTCCCTATGTGGAGGCCGAGGGCAATGGCTACAGCTACACCACCGTGCCGCTTGGCATCATCATGGTGGATGACGTAATCATCACCGTCTCCACCCGTGAATCCACCATCATCACCGACTTTACCGAGGAGCGCATCCGCGGATTCTGGACGTTCAAGCGCACGCGCTTCATTTTGCAGCTTTTGCACCGCAACGCCTCGCGCTTCCTGGCCTACCTCAAGCAGATCGACAAGGCCAGCATGTTTGTGCAGACCCGCCTGGAGGCCAGCATGCGCAACCAGGAGCTGCTGCAGATGATGAAGCTGGAAAAGAGCCTGGTGTACTTCTCCACCAGCCTCAAGGGCAATGAGATGGTGCTGGAAAAGATGCTGCGCATGGACATGCTGCGCAAATACCCCGATGACAGCGACCTGCTGGAGGATGTAATCATCGAAAACAAGCAGGCCATGGAGATGTGCGCCATCTACCGCGACATCATGTCCGGCACGATGGATGCGTTCGCCTCCATCATTTCCAACAACCTCAACGTCGTCATGAAGGTATTGACCAGCCTGACGGTGGTTTTGTCCATCCCCACGCTGTTTGCCTCCCTGTGGGGCATGAATGTGGGCGTGCCCTTTGAAAATGCACCCTTCGGATTCTGGATGGTGCTGGGCATCTCGGTGGTGGCCAGCGTGGCGGCGTTCGTGCTCTTGTGGCGCAAGAAGATGTTCTGAGGGGGATTTTTTGTGCGCACGGCACTCATCACGGGCGGAAGCCGGGGCATCGGCGCGGCGGCGGTGCGCGCGTTTGCGCGCGCGGGCTTTCGCGCCGCGTTTTTCTATCGGGCGGATGAGGCGGCGGCACAGACGGTGGCGCGTGAAACGGGCGCGGCGGCCATCCGCTGCGATGTAAGCGACCCGGACCGCGTGCGCAAGGCGTGCGCCGAGGCCGAAAAAACGCTGGGCCATATCGACGCGCTGGTGAACAACGCCGGCATCGCCCAGCAAAAGCTTCTGACCGATATCACCGACGAGGACTGGCGGCGCATGCTGGATGTGAACCTGTCGGGGGCGTTTTACGTGACACGCGCGGTGCTTCCCGGCATGATCAGCCTAAAGAGCGGCAGCATTGTCAACGTATCCAGCGTCTGGGGGCAGGTGGGAGCCAGCTGCGAGGTGCATTATTCCGCGGCCAAGGCCGGGCTCATCGGCCTGACGCGCGCATTGGCCAAAGAGGTCGGCCCCAGCGGCGTGACGGTCAACTGCGTATGTCCCGGTGTGATTCAGACAGATATGCTGGGAGACTTCACCGGGAGTGACCTGGCAGCGCTGGCCGAAGAAACCCCACTGGGACGCCTGGGTACACCCCAGGAGGTAGCCGCGGCTATCCTGTGGCTGTGCCAGGGGGACGCGGCCTTTGTGACCGGGCAGGTCATCGGGGTGGGCGGCGGCTTTGGCGCATAAAAAGCGGTGACAATTCAGTATTTCTCTGAATTGCCACCGCCTTGTTCTATTTATCAGAAGTTGGCCGCTGCCTCGTCCGTCCAGCCGGAACCGTTATCGACCCAGCCGGAGCCGGATGAGCCGCTGCCGTCCGTCCAGCCGGAACCGTTATCAACCCAACCGGAGCCATCATCGACCCAACCGGAACCGTTATCGGACCAACCGGAGCCATCATCGACCCAGCCGGAACCGTTATCGGACCAACCGGAGCCATCATCGACCCATCCGGAGCCGTCGTCATACCAGCCGGAGCCATCATCGACCCAGCCGGAGCCGTCGTCATACCAGCCGTCCTCATCCACCCAGCCGGAATTGTCAATCCAGCCGATGTCCTCCGAAAAGGCGAAGGGATCTACGGTCTCGCCGCTCAATCCGCCGGTGCTCTGTCCGCCGGCGCGGTTCTGCTCCCAAAGCGACAGCTGGCTTTGCAGCTGGGACGAGGACAGGTCATAATAGAAAGCGGGAAGTCCGGCGGGGTCGTAATCTACCCGGAGGGACAGCACGATCAACGCGCTGCCCGCTCCGCTCACGTCCACCCATTCGCCCGGCTGGTGAGAGGGCGGCTGCACCCCGGCGGCAAAGTCCGCACAGTTGATTACAACCCAGACACTCTGGTTCTGCACGGTTACATTGGCCTGGCTGTTGAAGGAAACGGAAACGCACAGCGAGGAACCCTGCATGGAAAGCGTGGCCTGGCCAATGATATAGCGGTTGCTGGCACAGATATCCACGCTCATGGAACCCTGGCCGGCCAGGGCGTTCAAATCCACCATGGTCCCCATCATCCAGTCGCCGTAGAAAGCCACCGCCAGGTCGTTGAGCCGCACGCCGTAGGTGCAGGCATTGTTGGCTACCAGCCGGGCCTGCTGGTGCATAAAGGGCATGGCATATACATAATCCCCGACGGTCAGGGTTACCAGATAGGGAATGGTCCGGTCCGCCACATAGGGCAGGTAAATCACGCCGCTGTCAAAGGTGCCGCTTTGCAAACCATAGTCTTTGTCAAAAAGCAACGTCTGCGAATCCATCTGCATCAGTGTGAGCCGCACCGGGGCCGCCAGTTCGCTGGAATCACTGATGTATTTTCTGACCCTAACGCCCTGGGCGCTTGCAGAAAGATATTGCGCCACATATTCGTCGCTGTTCAGGCTGTTCATATCCAGCGCATCCACGTCGATGGTGAAGCAGTCCTCCGCCAGGGAGGGAACGGACGTCCACACCAGCAGCGCGCACAACGCCACGCAAAGCCACATGCGTTTCTTCATGGATGGTTTCTCCTTTGATGATGGGTGCTGTAGGTACCCATCCATTGATCCCAACGATTAAGTCTACCATTTTCATGCATCAAATTTGCTTCGGAATTTTGAAAACACGATACAAAAATACGACTTTTTCGTAACAAAACCGTAATATAGCATTTACTTTTTGGAAAAGCTTTGTTATACTTGAAACGCGGCCCGCTCCGGCGGGCTTTATCACACACCGCAGTGACCCAAGGAGGAACCGGATCATGAGAGCTTTTCTGCGCGCGCTGTCTTTTCGGATGCTGGCGCTTGCGCTGATCCTGACGCTGCTGGCCGCGCCGCAGGCCCTGGCGGCAACCAAGTATGCCACGCTGGAGTTTGGATCGCGCGGATCGGATGTGTTGAAGCTGCAAAAGGCGCTTTTGGAGCTGGGCTTCAACCCCAACGGAACGGACGGAAAATTCGGCCGCGGCACGGAAACGGCGGTCAAGGCCTATCAGGCCGCCAGGGGACTGGAGGCGGACGGAAAGGCCGGCACGTTGACGCTGACCAAGCTTTATGCGGAAACGGATGGGCAGAGCGCGACGGTGACCACGCCGGTGACCACCAATCCCAACACCCTCAAGTACGGCGACAGCGGCAGCCGCGTAACCGAGCTGCAAACTGCGCTGGTCAAACTTGGGTACAATACGAACGGCGTGGACGGCCGTTTCGGTGCGGGCACGCAGCGCGCGGTAATTTCCTTTCAGAAAGATAACGGTCTGGAGGCCGACGGCCTTGCAGGGACCAAAACCCTGGAGCTTCTTTATAAGAAGGCGGACGGGACAAGCTCCTCTTCCGGTTCCGGCACATCCTCCGGTCTTACGCGCACACTGCGCAGGGGGTATACGGGCGATGATGTCGTCACCGTCCAGCAGCGGCTGAAGGAGCTGGGCTACTATACCGGGAGCATCGACGGCGTGTACGGCAGCGGCTCCATCGCCGCGGCTACGGCGTTTCAGAAAAACAACGGCCTCAAGGTGGATGGACTGACCGGCCAGAGCACCTATGCGGCGCTGTTTTCCAGCTCGGCCGTGGCAGCTGGTTCTTCCGGCTCCAGCTCTTCCGGCTCCAGCAGTTCTTCCGGCGCGTATGTCAAGCTGAAGTCCGGAGACAAGGGCACGGAGGTCAAAAAGCTGCAGCAGGCCCTGAAGGACCTGGGCTATAACGTCAGCGCCGACGGCACCTACGGCCCCATCACCGTGGCCGCGGTCACCGCCTTCCAGAAGCTCAACGGCCTGGATGACGACGGGATAGCGGGCGCCAAGACGCAGACGGTGCTCTACAGCGGCAACGCCAAGCGCTATGATTCGTCCTCCAATAGCGGATCTTCCTCCGGCGGCACGGGTACGACCGTCGCTCCCAACGGCGCCACCATCCAGCTGCTGCACTGGTTTAACGATGTCAAGCCCACCCTCAAAAACGGGCAGAACCTGATCGCCTATGATCCCGAGACCGGCATCAGCTGGACGCTGCGCATCATGAGCCGCGGCAATCACGCTGATGTAGAGCCCCTCACCGCGGCGGATACCGCGGCGATGTTCGAGGCCTTTGGCAACAAGGAAAGCTGGGGTCCCAAGGTCGTGTATGTCAAACTGCCGGACGGCCGGTGGTCCATCGCTTCCACCCATAATGTGGCACATGGCGGCCAGACCATTTCGGGCAACAATTTCGACGGCCAGAACTGCGTGCATTTCCTGCGCGATATGGACGAGTGCAAGCAGAACGATCCCGATTACGGTGTGCAAAACCAGAACGCCATTCGCAATGCGTGGAAAAAACTGACGGGCATCACTGTGGACTGACGCAAAAAGGCGGAGAGGAAGGCTCCTCTCCGCTCTGCGTTTCCGCAGCCCTTATCGGGCGTGATAGCTGGCGCATTCGCTTTCGTCACAGGTGCCGGTATGGCAATTGCCGCGGGGCGCCACCTTGATCACGTCCAACTCGCACATGCCGTCGTTGGTGTGGTGCTTGCAGCTTCTCACATCGCACTGGACGCTCTGATTTTTGTTGGGAAACGACATTTCACTCACCTCCCTTTCTGTTGATGGCTTCAGTATGCGCTTTTGAAGGGCTTCGTATGCACCTGTCGACGCAGAAAGCAAGTTGTGCTATACTTACACACTGGCGTGATATCGGTAACACGCCATGCAATCAGGAGGAATGAAGAATGCACAGTTTGTTTTCCCGTCGAAACACGAAGAACCTCTGCCTGTCTGCCCTGATCGCGGCGCTGTATGCGGCGCTGACGCTGGCGTTTCAGCCCATCAGCTATGGCGCGGTGCAGTTTCGCATCTCGGAGGCGCTGACGCTTTTGCCCGTGCTGTTTCCCCAGGCGGTACCCGGTCTTACGCTGGGTTGCCTGATAAGCAATCTGTTCAATCCCATGGGCGCTACGGTGTATGACGTGGTGTTCGGCACGCTGGCTACGCTGATCGCTGCCGTGCTCACCTGGCGCATGCGGGCGAGCATCTGGGTCAGGGCGCTGCCGCCGGTGCTGTGCAACGCGGTCATTGTGGGGCTGGTGCTGACCTATGCCTACGGCATTGATATGCTGTGGATGAACATGCTCACCGTGGGCCTGGGCGAGGCGGTCGTGTGCTACGTGCTGGGCGTGCCCATGATCAAACTGCTTTCCCGACAGGATCTCAGCCGCTGGCAGGCCTAAAGATTTTGACAGATGGATGGCAATGCCATGGTAATTCGTTCTATATCGTCGAGGGCGCCTTTGATGCGCCCAACCCATGCGTTTGGAGGAGGAGGTTGAGCATGCGTTCCGTCAAGAAGCGGCATATGCGTGGCGCCTGCGTGTGCCTGTGCGTGTGCCTGTGCGCCCTGCCGCTGCTGGAAGCGCTGGCCGAAAATGCGGCCGCGCCCCTGCCCACGCCCACCCTGATACCCGCGGAGGACATCCAGAACACGTCGGAAAACGGCACACCCGTGACCGATGAGACTCCCACACCGGAGCCGTCTACCCCCACGAACGAGCCGGGCGGTACGGATTCCGGGACGCCTACGGCCGATCCGGGGTCAACCGCAGTTCCGACGGCTACGTTAACCCCGGCGGCTTCCGAGACGCCCACGCCGGTACCGGAGACGTCCGAGACCCCCACACCGGAGACGACCGAGACCCCCACACCGGAGACGACCGAGACGCCCACGCCGGAGACGTCCGAGACGCCCACGCCGGAGACGTCCGAGACGCCTACGCCGGTTCCGGAGGCATCCGGGACTCCCACGGCTGTTCCTGCGTCCACCCCGGAGGGAAGCACACCTCCCGTTATTACGGAGCTGCCCTCAGTCAGCCCCGCTCCCGTCTGGGATGAGAGCCAGTGCGACCATATGAACGAGCACTGTGAACGGGCGCCCAAATGCACCGTACCGGGCTGCCGCCATATCGGCGTCAACGAGGCGGGCGACGTGGTGGCGCTCTGCGGGCTGGGCCAGTGGCTGATGGAAGTGGGATCGAGCCCGGAGAGCGGCATCATGATGCTGGCCGCCACCGCGCCCATCGAAATGGAGCTGGTAGACGGAGAAAACATCCTCTACCGCAGCGGCAGCTACCATCTGACCGGCGGCGGGGAGAACGCCACGCTCTATATCCGCGACAACATGGTCCTGTCCATTGAGCTGGACGGGGTGCAGCTGCTTACCTTGCGCGTGTCGCAAAAGTCCGTGGTCACCATCGGTTTCCAGGGCTACACCACCATCCAGACCCTTACCGCACCCGACGCGGCCGTAAAGCTGAGCGGCTCCGGCTGCCTCACGGTGGCCAACAACCTCAACTACGGCGTGCTCAATGTGGAGCGCGGCAACGTGCGCCTGCCTTCGGGGGCCACCAGCGAGAATGGCCGCAGGCCGGTCGTTTTTGAGGCGCCCGGAGCGGAACAGGCCTATGTGGACGGCAAGTTTTTCACCTACGTCAAGACCGGTTCGGACGGAAAGGTTACGCTGTGGCTGCCCGCCCCCGGAGAAGGCGGGAGCTATTGGGGCCGCATGAACGGCAACACGCTGGAGGTCAGCTCCCTGGCCGAGCCGCCTGCCGAAGATGATAGGGTGGATTTGAGCGTGGCGGAGCCCTTCCAGGCGGAAGCGGGCAAGAGCTACACCCTCTATGCCACGGACCCCGCCGATCAGGACCGCTTCATCAACGGCGCCGCAGGAGCTTCGTTCACGCTGACCGCGGCCGGCACGGAGGGTTCCGCACCCACCTTTCAGGGCGGCGGAGGAACGCTGTATGTGAGCGGAGATACCTATCTCAGCGCGCTGTCCGGGCCGTATGCCGTTTCCGGCACGGGACGGCTGCATGTGGGCACGCTCTCCGGCGCCGGGCTGACGGCGCAGGGCGGACTCACCTTCCGCGCGGCTGCGGGCGACGCACCCCCGGCCTGGACCGCCGTAGCGGTATCGGGCGGCGAGATGGCGCTGGATTTGACCGCGGAGCATAATGGCGCCGCCGTGCCGGTGCTGTTTTTTGCCGCAAACCCGCAGACGGCCTATGCGCCGCTGCCCCAGGCGGCGGCCGGCTACCATTATGCGGCCACGGTGCAGGGCAGCAGGCTGCTGCTGGAAGCCGTGGAGGACGAGCAGGGCGCGTCGGTCACGCTGGGCGCGTCGGACCATACGTTTGACGCCTCCGGAAACTACCGCGTCGTCAGCGAGGGCGGCACCTCCGGCAAGATCATCGTGGCAGACGGCGTGAGCGTCAAGCTTACGTTGGCCGGGGCCTTTACCAGCGGGGATCTTCGCATTGGCGCGGGCGCGTCGGTTACGCTGGTGCTCCAGGGAGCCAATGCCGTAGGCCCGCTGGTGCTGGGCGAGGGCGCCACCCTGTCGGTCAGCGGTACGGGCGCGCTGGATGCATCCAGCGCCTCCGGCGGCGGTACGGTTACCATCAGTGAAACCACCAACCTCAGCCTTTCCAGCGGTACGGCGCTGCCCGGCAGCGCCCTTCAGCCCACCGTCATCGCCGTAACCAACGATGAAAACGCGCCGATGGCGCGCACGCAAATCGTGCTGAAGCTGGGAAACGAGGAACCCTTCAACGTCACCACCGGCAGAAGCGGAACCGTGACCCTCTGGCGCGCACAGGCGCTGAGCGGCACGGACGTGGTGGTGCTCAGCGATCAGGATACCTACGCCGCCGTCATCAATGGCGGCGCTGCCAGCCCTGACGCACTGCCCGTCATCCGTAATGTCAAGGCCACGCCCTATGGCTCCATCACCTTTGAAACCGATACCGGAAACACGCTGGGCGTGCAGTACATCGTATCGGACAAGGAGGAGGAGATGGCCGATACCTGGGTGCCCACCGCCGGCGTGGCCCTGCTTCGGGGCGGGGAATGCACCATTCCGGGCCTCAAAGACGGGGATGTGGTCACCTTCCGCGCCTTTGCCTGCGCGCAGGCCGGGGTCACCCTTTCGGGCGACACCGCCTCCGCCTTTGCCTTCAGCGAAAAGGTGGTCTTTACCGTCAAGGAGGAGCGCCAGCCGCTGGTCATCGCCGACCAGGAGCGCACCTACAACGGCAAGGCCTTTCAGCTCAGCAAAAAGCTGTACCCGCAGAGCGCCACCGTCAGCTATTTTCAGGATGGAGAGCTTATGCAGCGCGCTCCCGTCAAGGTGGGCGAATACATCGCCCGCGTAACGGTGCCTGCCGGCGATGCGCAGTACCTGCCGGGCAGCTACGATGTGCGCATGACGATCAAGCGCATCGTGGTGCTGATTTATCCCGAGGAAGCCAGCAAGCAGAAGGGACAGGAAGACCCGGATTTCTACTATGAGTACGATGAAAGCGTCATGCTGGAGGATGACGAGGTCACAGGGTCGCTGTCGCGCGTGAAGGGCGAAACCTACGGCAACTACCCCTACCTGACGGGCTCGCTGTCCGCGCCGGACTATTATGAGCTGGTCATCGCGCCCGACAGCCCGCTGTTTTTCATCGACTGGAACATCCACCACTATCTGCCCTATGATCCGCTGGCGCGCATTGATCCCGTCTACGACGAGCTGCGCTTTTCCAGCGGCAAGACGCTCCGCACCCAAATCCGCACCATCGACGTGCTCAAGGTGGGCGATACCTACTATGGCACGCCAGTGACCGACCTCATTGACGGACGGGAGCGCCCCGCCACACCCACCTTGCGCCTGCGCGGCGGGTATGACTCCGCGCTGCTCATCCTCAACGCCGAGCCGGAGCTCAACGCCGACGGCGGCTATGCTACCGACCTGGACGGCAACAAGCTGGTGCGCGGCCGCAGGCTCACCATCAGCTACAGCATGCTCAACAACCTGGCCCGTCAGAATGTGGATTATATCGCCTTTGGGCTGGATGGCGTGATGGCGCTGGTGGATCTGCAGGAGCTCCGCAGCGGTGAGGCGGTGGCTGAGCTGATGGAACGGGAAGGAATCAGCAAATCCAGCGGCACGCGCTTCCAGGTGGACCTTGAGCCTGTGACCGCAGATACCCAGCTGGCCCAGAGCGAGGCCAGCGCGCAGGAGGCCGCTGATCTGGGCGAAAAGCTCATGCGCGTCAGCGTCAAGGTCAGCAGCGGTTCCCGCCGGGTGGATATCGCGCCCGTGCTGAAAAACGCCAGCGTGCTCTTTGACGCCAGCGGCCTGCTGGAAAGCGATCTCGCCGTGACGCAGGCCAGTGGAGATGTGACCGAAACCGTGGCCGGAAAACCGGTAACCGAAGACGGACAGGATGAGCGCATGCAGGCCGCCGTGGCCGCGGCCAAGGGAGAGGCCGCGGCGGATGAGGAGCTGCTGGATTGGACCCTGCAGCTGCTCAACGACCATATCCGCCTGCATTCCACCACGCTGCTGCGCTATGACGGCGGCGAAAAGACGCTTGACACAACGGCTGTGGTGCCATATACTGCATCCGAATCCAACCGGGCCATGTTCCGGGCAGTCATGCGAACCCGGCCTTACCTGACGGCTCAGCTGACCAAAAGCGGGCTGTACGGCCTGGGTGAAGCGTCCGTTGACGGAATTTGACCCATTTGTGAAGGAGGATAACCATGAGCGGAAAGATCCTGAAACGTGCCCTGGCGCTGTGCCTTTGCATGCTGCTGCTGGCGGGCAGCTGCCTGGCCGAGGACAGCCTCGAAAATTTTGTGCCTGACGCATTGACGGAGGAAGAGCTGGCCCAGTGGCAGGAATGGGCCGAGGAGGGCATGGGCGATAGCGACGCCACCGCCGCCAACGCCGCCGAGCTGACCCCCGAGGAGGAGGCGCTCATGGCGGAAATGGCCTCCATGCTGGAGGATACCACCGTTAGTACCGAGGTGGACCTGTCCAACCTGGAACTCAACGAGGCTTTGCCCGATTATGTGGTGAACATTCTGCTGCTGGGCGTGGACAACCGCAGCGTCGAGCTGGTCAGCGGACGGGCGGACGCCAACATCATCTGTTCCATCAACACGCAGGACGGATCCATCAAGCTGACCTCCATCGCCCGCGATACGGCCGTGGAAGTGCCCGGCTACAAGAGCAAAAAGCGCCTGAACACCGCCTTCAAGTTCGGCAGCAAGGACGGCGATGTTGCAAAGGGCGCCGAGCTGGCCATGAAGACCGTCAACCGCAATTTCCAGATGAACATCGAGCGTTATGTCGTGGTCAACATTCATGGGCTGGCCGACATCATCGAGGCGCTGGGCGGCGTGGACATGGAGCTGACCAAGGGCGAGGCGCAGGCCATCAACTATGAGCTGCACGTCAAGGAGCCCATGGACGACGTCCAGCGCGACAAGCTGGAGGTGGCCGATGGCGTTCAGCACCTCGACGGCATGGAGGCCGTGACCTACGGCCGCATCCGCAATCTGCAGGGCCAGAACGACCTCAACCGCAACGAGCGCCAGAGAAAGCTCCTGGAGGCGCTTCTCAAAAAGGTAATGGAGGATATGGATATTACCAAGTTCCTCAACCTGATTGAAACCGCCCTGCCCTATGGCAAAACCAACCTGACTGCCGACGAGCTGCTTTCGCTGGGCATGACGGTGCTTTCCGGCAGCGCGATGCAGAACCTGGCCTCCGGCGGCGAGGTGGTGGGCCAGTTCGGCATCCCCATGGAAAAGCAGTATGGCTACCGCGAGTTCAACGGTGAGAGCCTGGTGTACATCAGCGATAAGCGCATGCAAACCACGCTGACCGCCATGCAGGAATTTATCTACGGTCAGAGCTATGTCAAATAAGCCGGAAGAAAACCGGCATGCCGCGCCCGCGCCCTGACGGGGCGCGGGCATTTTTCTGCAAAAGGAGCAAATGATGCGATGCAATCACCGGGCAATACGGCGGCAGGCCCCGCCGGACGCGCCGCGGCCGCGGTTCGGGCCGCCTTTCCCCACACGCTGCCCGTTTTGATGGGTTTTTCCTGCCTGGGGCTGACCTATGGCGTACTGATGGCCTCCAAGGGCTATGGCGCGCTGTGGTCGCTTTTGATGAGTGCGCTGGCCTTCGGCGGCAGTATGCAGTATGTGGCTATTTCGCTTCTCACGGTGGCATTTGATCCGCTTCAGGCATTTCTGATGAGCCTGATGGTCAATGCCCGCCACCTGTTTTATGGCCTGAGCATGCTGCCCCGCTACCGGGGCATGGGCCGGGTACGCAATGCGCTGGTGTTCCTCCTGTGTGACGAGACCTTTTCCATCAACTGCGCTGCGGAGCCGCCTGTCGGCATTCCCGCCAAAGATTTTTACCTGGCCGTATCGCTGCTGGACTATCTGTACTGGGTGACGGCCTCGTTCGTGGGCGGGCTGATCGGAGGCATGCTTCATGCCGACCTGACCGGGCTGGATTTTGTGCTCACGGCGCTGATCTTCGTGCTGTTTCTGGACAGATGGGACCGGCGGGAGGACCGTCCATCCGCGCTCATCGGGCTGGGAGCGGCGGTCGCTTGTCTGGCTGTGTTTGGTCAGGACAGCTTCATCATCCCCGCGATGGGGGTCATTCTGGCGGCGCTTTTGCTGGGGAGGAACAGGCTATGCAGGTGATGACGCCTCTGGAAACGATGGCGATGATTCTTGCCGTGGCGGCGGGTACGGTGATCACCCGCTTTCTTCCCTTCTGGCTCTTCCCGGAAAGCAAGGGCATTCCGCGCGTGGTGGCCTTTCTGGGGCAGGCGCTTCCTCCGGCCATGATGGGCCTGCTGGTGATCTATTGCCTCAAGGGGACGGATGTGCTGGGCCCTACACACGCCATTCCCGAAATAGTGGCGCTGGCGGTGATCTATGTGCTGCACCGGATGAAGCATAATGCGCTGCTGAGCATCGCGGGCGGCACAGCGGTCTATGTGCTGCTTTTGCGGCTGCTGAGTGCGGCGGCGTAATCCGACAGGCACGCAAAAGGCGGCCCCCTGCGGGGGACCGCCTTTTGCGTGCTTCAGGGCATCAGCCCAAAAACATCATCACAATGGACAGCACCACGAACACGATCGCGCAGATTTTGGTAATCAGCGCCAGCTTGGCGTCCATGCCCTTGGCCTTGTTCTTGCCGAAAAAGGTTTCGGCCGCGCCGCTGATGGCGCCCAGGCCGCTGCGCTCGCTGCTTTGCAAAAGCACGGTCACAATCATCACAAGGGCAGATATCAAAAGCAGGATGCCAACAATCCAGTGAAGCACGGTCATCAGGGGTTCCCTCCTTGGCGAATATCGACATATTATATTAGCATTATCCTATGGAAAAAGCAAGCCCAAAAATCTCATGCCCGGCCCCTGGGCGCACGGCTCCCATCCAGCGCGCCGCGCACGAGGCGCAGCAGCGTGCCGGATAGCAGAAACAGCGCGATCAGGTTGGGAATGGACATCAGGCCGTTGAAGGTCTCCGCGATGCTCCATAAAAGGCCCAGGTCCGCTGTTGCGCCGAGAATGGCCACCAGGGAGTAGACCACCATAAACGGTGCGATAGCCCGCGAGGAGAACAGAAATTCCACGCAGCGCGCGCCGTAGAGCCCCCAGCCGATGATGGTGGAAAAGGCGAAGCAGCACATGGCCACAGCGGTAAAGATGGTGACCCAGTTGCCGTACGTGGCCACAAAGCCGCTGATGGTCAGCTCCGCGCCCGCGGCCTGGCCGTAGCTCACGGGCACGCCGCTGAGCAGAATGACCAGCGCGGTAAGGGTACAGATCACGATGGTATCGGCAAAGACCTCAAAGATACCAAAGAGGCCCTGCCGCACCGGCTCCTGGGTGTCGGCGCAGGCATGGGCGATGGAGCCCGTGCCAAGGCCCGCCTCGTTGGAGAAAATGCCGCGCGCCACGCCCTTTTGCATGCTGGTGAAGAAGCTGCCTACGATTCCGCCGGTGACGGCCATGGGCGAAAAGGCGCCTGTGACGATGACCCCCAGCACCGCCGGGATGCGCCCGGCGTTGAGAACCACCACGCCCAGCGCCAGCACCACATACAGCAGCGCCATGAAGGGCACGAGTCTTTCCGTCACGCGGCCGATGCGCTTGATGCCGCCCAGCAGCACCAGCATCAGAATCAACGCGATGGCTACGCCGATGATCCAGCGGCATAGCGTGACCGCGTCCGCGGGAAGCAGGCCGTAGCTGCTCAGCGCCGTGTTGATGGAGGCGGTGATGGTGTTGACCTGCGTGGCGTTGCCGGTTCCGAACACCGTAAAGACGCCGAATACGGAATAGAGCACCGCCAGCCAGTACCAGCGCCGGCTCAGACCGTTTTTGATGTAGTACATGGGGCCGCCCACATAGTCGCCCTGGGCGTTGCGCTCCCGGAAATGCACGGCCAGCGTCACCTCGGCAAACTTGGTGCACATGCCCAGCAGGGCGCTGATCCACATCCAGAATACCGCGCCCGGCCCCCCGATGGCGATGGCGCCGGCCACGCCCGCGATGTTGCCCGTGCCCACCGTGGCCGCCAGCGCCGTGCACACGGCCTGGAAGGGGGTCATGGCCCCGTCCTGCGCGGTTTTTTTCTGGAACATGCGCCCCAGCGTGGACCGGATGGCCAGAGGGAATTTGCGAATCTGCAAAAAGCGGGTACGCAGGCTCAGGTACAGTCCCACACCGAGAATGCACACCATGGCCGGAACGCCCCACACGAAATCGTTGACCGCCTGATTGACGGACGTAATGATGTCCAGAATGGGAATCGTCTCCTTTGTGTCTTGATTTGTACGCTGTGCACAAGCCTAGCAGGTATGGCGGAAATTGTCAAGGAAAATACAAAAATGTGGGGAAGGCATTGGCCTTTTTTTTCGTTGGTATTTTTGGAATAAAAAACAAACAGCGTGGGGGAGAGGCTGCGGCGCGTCCCCGCCCGACCGGAAGAGAAAAATCATCAGGGGGGAAACAGCATGAAGCGTGTGTTTGTCAAAGCGGTGTTGATGCTGCTGGTGCTCGCGCTGCCTGCCGTGGCATGCGGGCAGACGGTGAGGCAGACCGTCACGGAGAACGGCAGGATACGGGAGACGCTTGTCACCTTTGCAGAGGCGCCGCAGGCCATACGCGACCTCATGAACGGACACGGCCTGGGCGACGCGCGCTGCGTATGCGGCGCAGCGCTGGAGCAGGAAGCGATGGCCGGGAGCACGGATACCGACGGCCTGCCGTGGACGAGCAGCGCACTGATGGTGGTGGAGCGAGGCGGCGCGTATGCGCTGGTGGGCTTGCGCTGTGAGCCGGGCGGCAGAAATGCGCGCGTGGAGGATTTTGGCGCCCTGGGCCTGCCGCTGGACGAGGGGTGTGCCGTGCATCCCCTGTGGGATGAGGACACGCGGCTTTGCGGCTTTGAGCTGCTGCTTCCTGCGGAGGGCGGAGAGTGGCGCTGGCGCTTCGGCTGCCACGCGGTCAGCGGATGGCAGGCCGTGGAGCATACGGATACGGATGGCCGGCGCACGGTTTTTGCCTGGAATGGAGAGATAGAGACAGACGGCGAGCGATTCTGCGTGCCGGTCAAGACGTGGCTCGCAGAGCAAACGCGGCTGGACAGCCTGCCCATCACGGCTGATGGGGCCCGCCGGTTGGAGGAGGAGCACCGCGCGGCGCTTGCGGGGACGGACCTGTGCCTCATCTGGGGCGTGAATCTGCGCAGCGAGGCTACCTCCAGCTCACTCAGCCTGGGAAGGTATCATGTGGCGCTGGCGCAGGTGCTGGACCAGAAGCCGGGCACAGAGGTCCCTTGGTATCATGTGCAGGTGGGCGGCACGCAGGGTTATGTCAGCGGAAGATATGTTTCCTTCCCTGAGGACTGGGCGGAGTTTGTTTATCGGGCTTCCAGCCCGTGTCCGGTGGTGACGGCAGTGGCCGGCAGATCAGTGGTGACGGACATGGATGGCGGCGGCGCACTGTGCGTTGCGGAAGCGGGACGGCGCATGCGCGTGCTGGCCGAAACAGAGGACGGCTGGCTGCACGTGTTTTTGCCCCGGGATGATTTGGATGGATCCCTGAACCAGCCGGGAATCTATGGATATCTGCGCCGGGAGGATGTCGCGCTGTGGCTGGGCCCGGATGCGTATTTTCCCTGAGCTTCCCCCTTGCCGCCCCGTGCTATAATGGACGCATCCCATGTGGAGAGGAAGCGTTTGTCATGGAGCGGACAGGCTTTGTGCTGGAGGGCGGCGGCATGCGCGGTATCTATACCGCCGGGGTGCTGGATGAACTGATGGACTGGGGGCTGGCGCCCGACGGGATTCTGGGCGTATCGGCGGGCGCGATCCACGGGGCGAGCTTCGTCTCCGGTCAGCAGGGGCGAAACATTCGCTACACCAAGAAATATTGCCGCAACTGGCGTTTCATGAGCCTGCGATCCATGCTGCTCACGGGCGACCTGGTGGGCCGCGTCTTCAGCTACGAGGAATTGCCCTACCGGTTGGACCCTTTTGATTTCGACGCGTTTTTCAGGAGCCCTGTGCGCTTCTACGCCCTGGCTACCGATGTGGAAACGGGCGAGGCGGTGTGCCTGGACGGAAAGCCGGACGCGCATGCCCTGCTGGAAGCCCTTAGGGCCAGCTCGTCCATGCCGCTGGTGTCCACCATCGTTGAGTGGGAGGGACGGCGCTATCTGGACGGCGGAACGGCAGATTCCATTCCGCTGAAACGCTTCGAGGACATGGGATACACGCGGTGCCTCGTGGTGCGCACGCAGCCGGAGGGCTTCGTCAAGCGGCCGGACCGGTCGCTCGCCCTCATGCGCGTGCGTTACCGCCACTACCCCGCCTTTGTCAGGGCCTGCGAGCGAAGGCATGAGGTGTACAACGCCTCGCTGGCCTATGCCGGTCAGGCCCAGGCCAAGGGGCGCGCCCTGGTGCTGTGCCCCTCCCGCCGCATTCCCATCGGGCGGGTGGAAAAGAATCCGGAGGTGCTGGAGGCACAGTACCAACTGGGTCGGGCCGACGCGCGGGCCGCGCGGGAGCGTATCGAAGCGTTCCTTGGGACAAAATAGGGTGGCTTCATCCCCGAAAGTGCCGGAAAACCGGCATTTTCAGGCCATACAGGCTTGCCAAAGCCGCTGTTTCGTTCTATAATGATGCGAACCGGCGGCATTGTTCCGCCTGGAAACATGATGGAAAGGAAGGCGCGAGTCATGGAAACAGTCAAAACCAACTTCATCTGGGACGCCGTACAGGAAGATTTACGGAGCGGGCGCTATCAAAGCGTGCACACGCGCTTTCCCCCGGAACCCAACGGTTACCTGCACATCGGACATTGCAAGGCACTGGTGGCGGATTTTCTGACCGCCGAGCACTTCGGCGGCGTGACCAACCTGCGCTTTGACGATACCAACCCCGCCAAGGAAGAGACGGAATATGTGGACGGCATCATGGCCGACATCCGCTGGCTGGGATTCGACTGGAAGGGCGGGCTGTTTTTCGCCAGCGAGTACTATCAGCAGTGCTATGATATCGCCGTGGACTGGATCAAGCGCGGGCTCGCCTACGTGTGCGAACTCTCGCCCGAAGAGGTGCGCCTCTACCGCGGCACCCTCACCCAGCCTGGCAGGAACAGCCCCTATCGGGACCGCCCCGTGGAGGAAAGCCTGCGCCTGTTTGAGGAGATGAAGGCGGGCAAGCATCCCGAGGGCAGCATGATCCTGCGCATGAAGATCGACATGGCCAGCCCCAACATCAACATGCGCGACCCGGCCATGTACCGCATTCTCTTCAAGGAGCATCACCGCACGGGCAAGACGTGGTGCATCTACCCCATGTATGACTTCGCCCATCCCATCGGCGATGCGCTGGAGGGCATCACCCACAGCCTGTGCTCGCTGGAGTATGAGGATCACCGCCCCCTGTATGACTGGGTGGTGGAGCATGCGTCCAACATGCTGCCCTCCCGTCCCCGCCAGATCGAGTTCAGCCGCCTGAACCTGACCCGCACCATCATGTCCAAGCGCTACCTGCGCATGCTGGTGGAGGGCGGCTACGTATCCGGCTGGGACGATCCCCGCATGCCTACGCTGTGCGCGATGCGCCGCCGGGGCTATACGCCGGAGAGCATCCGCGATTTCATCGACCGCATCGGCGTAGCCAAGGCCGACAGCACCGTTGATCTGGCCCTGCTGGAGCACTGTGTGCGCGAGGACCTGGGCGAAAAGGTGCCTCGTGCCATGGCCGTGCTCCGGCCCCTGAAGGTGATCCTGACCAACTGGCCCGCGGACAAGCGTGACGAGCTGGATATGGAAAACCATCCGAACCATCCCGAAATGGGCACGCACAAAACCGTGCTTACCCGCGAGATCTATATCGAGCGTGAGGACTTCATGGAGAATCCGCCCAAGAAGTACTTCCGCCTCTATCCCGGCAACGAGGTGCGTCTCAAGGGCGCCTATATCATCCGCTGCGACGGGTGCGAAAAGGACGAGCAGGGCAATGTGACGGCGGTTCTGTGCACTGTGGACATGGACACCCGCAACGGAACAGAGGGCGCAAACCGCAAGGTCAAGGGCACCCTGCACTGGGTCAGCGCCGAGGACTGCATCCCCGTGGAGGCGCGCCTCTATGAGCCGCTGCTCATGGACGAGGACGCGCTGGCCAAGGAGGAGGCTGAGGCCGACGCTGAGGCGCAGGCCGAGGCCGAAGGCGCCGAGGCGGTGCCGGTGAGCAGCGCAACCCTCAAGACCGATTTCCTCAAGAAGCTCAACCCCGACAGCCTCGAGGTCTGCCGCGGCTATGCCGAGCGGTTCCTTGGAGATGCGCAGGTGGGCGATACCTTCCAGTTCCTGAGAATGGGCTACTTCTGCAAAGACCCCGACTCCACAGATGAGCTGCCTGTCTTTAACCGCGTGGTGGGCCTCAAGGACAGCTTTGCCAAACAGGTAAAGGGATAAGGGAGTATGGACCCTGCTTGACGGGTCAATCAAAGGGGGCTGTTTCCGAGAGGAAGCAGCCCCCTTTGCCGGTCGAGCAAGGCAAGGCAGCGCTTGCGTAACCGGCTGTGCCCTTTCTGCGTTTCGGGGTATTGATCCCGTGGCACACATACAAAGGGAGCTTGTTGCGACGGGTAAGCATCAAGACTTGTTGTCAAAGACCATCGACAAATTTTTGTTTCTGGATATAATATATAAGTTGGATGCCTGAAATCCAATTTCTGTTCATCATAAAGGAGGCTCCCCATGACCGTACGCACCCGGTTCGCGCCCAGCCCCACGGGCTATCTGCACCTGGGCGGATTGCGCACCGCCCTCTACACCTACCTGTTCGCCAAGAAGAACGGGGGCAAGTTCATCCTGCGCATCGAGGACACCGATCAGGAACGCGAGGTGCCCGGCGCGGTGGAGCTGATCTACAAGAGCCTGCGGGAGGCTGGCCTGGAATATGACGAGGGCCCGGATGTGGGCGGCGACTACGGCCCCTACATCCAGACCCAGCGGCGTGGCATCTACCTGCCTTATGCCATGCAGCTGGTGGAGAGCGGCGCCGCCTATCCGTGCTTTTGTACCAAGGAGGAGCTCCAGGCCCGGCGCGACGCGGCCACGGCCCGCGGCGAGCAGTGGAAGTATGACAAGCACTGCCTGAACATTCCCAAGGAGGAGGCCCTGCGCCGCATGCAAAGCGGCGAGCCGTATGTCATCCGTCAGAACATCCCCCTCACCGGCACGGCCAGCTTTGACGACGCGCTCTACGGCCATGTCGAAGCCCCTTGCGACACGCTGGACGACAACGTGCTCATCAAGGCCGACGGCCTGCCCACCTATAACTTTGCCAACGTCATCGACGACCACCTCATGGGCATCACCCATGTCATGCGCGGCACCGAGTATCTGAGCTCCGCGCCCAAGTACAACCTGCTCTATGAGGCGTTCGGCTGGCAGCCGCCGGTCTATATTCACCTCAGCCCCGTCATGAAGGACGCAACCCGCAAGCTCAGCAAGCGCTACGGCGACCCCAGCTTCGAAGATCTGCTGGCCCAGGGCTATGTGCGCGACGCGATCATCAACTTTATCGCGCTTCTGGGCTGGAGCCCGGGGGACGAGCGGGAGTTTTTCACGCTGGACGAGCTGGTGCAGGCCTTTGACCTCAAGGGATTGAGCAAGGCTCCCGCCATCTTCAACACCGAGAAGCTGGTCTGGTTCAACCATGAGTACATCACCCGGATGCCCTTTGAGGAGTATCTGGCCATGGCAACGCCGTGGTTTGACCGCGTGCTGGCAGGCAAGGGTATCGACTACCGCCGTCTGGCCGAGCTGATGCATACCCGCACGGAGGTCTTTGACCGGGTGCCGGACATGGTCCGTTTTTTAGCCGAACTGCCGGAGTATGGCGTGGAGCTTTACACCCACAAGAAGATGAAAACCGACAGCGTCGTGGCCCTGCGCGCGCTGGAGCTGGCCCGGCCTGCGATGGCTTCGCTGGAATCCTTTACCGAGGAGGCCGTCAAGGATTGCCTGATGGCGCTGGCCGCCGAAAACGGGCTCAAGACCGGCCAGATGATGTGGCCCGTGCGCACGGCCCTTTCCGGTCAGGCTTCCACCCCCGGCGGCGCAACCGAGATCGCTTACCTGCTGGGCAGGGATGAGAGCCTGCGCCGGATCGACAAGGGCATTGAGATGCTCAAAAACGCCTGATTTTGGATAAAGGAGAGAGAAAGATGCCGGAGCGTCCCGCGTACAACCCCGAACAAATCGAAAAGAAATGGCAGAAGCGCTGGCTGGACAGCGGCGTGTTCAATGCCGAGTTTCCCAGCGACAAGCCCAAATACTATTGCCTGATCGAGTTCCCCTACCCCAGCGGAAATGGCCTGCATGTGGGCCATCCACGCTCCAACACGGCGCTGGACATCATCGCCCGCAAGCGCCGCATGGAGGGCTACAACGTCCTTTACCCCATCGGTTATGATGCCTTTGGCCTGCCCACGGAGAACTATGCCATCAAAAACAAGGTTCATCCTGCCGTGGTCACCAAAAAGAACATCGACCACTTCCGCCAGCAGCTTCAGCGCCTGGGCTTCAGCTTCGACTATACACGTGAGGTCAACACCACCGATCCCTCCTACTATAAATGGACCCAGTGGATTTTTCTGAAATTGCTGGAAAACGGCCTGGCCTATAAGGCCGAAATGCCCATCAACTGGTGCACCGGCTGCAAATGCGGCCTGGCCAACGAAGAAGTGGTGGGCGGCGTGTGTGAGCGCTGCGGCAGCCAGGTGGTGCGGCGGGTCAAGAGCCAGTGGATGCTGCGCATCACCAAGTACGCGCAGAAACTGCTGGACGGGCTGGACCATGTCGATTTCATCGAGGCGGTCAAGACCCAGCAGCGCAACTGGATCGGCCGCAGCGAGGGCGCGGAGGTGGACTTCCAGCTCGCCGGCAAGGATGAGAAGCTGCGCGTGTTCACCACCCGGCCCGACACGCTCTTTGGCGCGACCTACATGGTTGTGAGCCCCGAACATCCGCTCATCGAGAAGTACAAGGATGAGATCGCCAACTACGCCGCCATCGCCGCCTACCGCGACGAGGCCGCCAAGAAGAGCGACTTTGAGCGTACGGAGCTGGCCAAGGACAAGACCGGCGTTCAGATCGACGGCATCCGCGCCGTCAACCCTGTCAATGGCAAGGAGATCCCCATCTGGGTCAGCGACTATGTGCTCATGAGCTATGGTACCGGCGCCATCATGGCCGTGCCTGCGCATGACACCCGCGACTGGGAGTTCGCCACCAAGTTTGGCATCCCCATGGTGGAGGTGGTTTCGGGTGGCGACATCACCAAGGAAGCCTATACCGATATCGTGGACGGCGTGCTGTGCAACAGCGATTTTCTCAACGGCCTGCGCGTGGCCGACGCCAAGAAGAAGATCATCGACTGGCTGGTGGAAAAGGGCCTGGGCGAGCGCAAGGTCAACTACAAGCTGCGTGACTGGGTGTTCAGCCGCCAGCGCTACTGGGGCGAGCCCATCCCCGTGGTGCACTGCCCGCACTGCGGTACCGTGCCCGTGCCGGAGAGCGACCTGCCCGTACTCCTGCCCGATGTGGAAAACTACGAGCCCACCGACAGCGGCGAGAGCCCCCTGGCAACCATGACCGACTGGGTCAATACCACCTGCCCCAAGTGTGGCGGCCCGGCCAAGCGCGAAACCGATACCATGCCCCAGTGGGCGGGTTCCAGCTGGTACTTCCTTCGCTACTGCGATCCGCATAACGACAAGGAATTTGCCAGCCAGGAGGCGCTGGATTACTTCATGCCCGTGGACTGGTACAACGGGGGCATGGAGCACACCACTCTGCATCTGCTTTACAGCCGGTTCTGGCACCTGTTCCTGCATGATCTGGGGCTGGTGAAGGCGCCGGAGCCTTACCAGAAGCGCACCAGCCACGGCATGATCCTGGGCGAGAACAACGAGAAGATGTCCAAGTCCCGCGGCAACGTCATCAACCCTGATGACATCGTCAATGAGCTGGGCGCGGATGCCTTCCGCCTCTATGAGATGTTCATGGGTGCCTTCGATCAGGCCATCCCGTGGTCCACCAACGGCGCTCGCGGCTGCCGCCGCTTCCTGGACCGCGTGTGGCGGCTTCAGGACATGATTTTGCCCGGCGAGGGCTACTCCAAGGCACTCACCCCGCTGATGCATGAGACCATCAAGAAGGTGGGCGAGGACTACGAGGCCATGAAGTACAACACGGCCATCGCCGCCATGATGTCGCTGGTTAACGAGTTCTACGCCGCCGGCGGCTGCACCCGTGAGGAGCTGCGCACGCTGATTCTTCTGCTCAGCCCCGTGGCCCCGCATATCTGCGAGGAGATGTGGGAGCAGATGGGCTTTGGCAGCGGCCTCGCGCGCGAGCCCTGGCCCACCTACGACGAAAAGGCCATGAAGCGCACCGAGGTGGAAATCGGCGTGCAGGTCAATGGCAAGGTGCGCGGCCGCATTATGGTCTCGCCGGACATGACCCGCGAGCAGGCGGAGAAGGAGCTTCCCCAGCGCGCGGATATCCAGCAGATCGTGGGCGGGAAAGCCATTGCAAAGGTGATCTTCGTGCCAGGCCGCCTGTGCAATTTGATTGTGAAATAAGCGGCGACGCGGGGGGAGGAAAGCGAATGCTGTTGGGAATATCCCTCGGGACGCTGCTGGTATGCCTGTGCGTGCTGTGCAACCGGCGGGTTGAGCGATTGGCGGCGCCCTTTGTTTGCGGGCTAATGCTGCTGGAATACCTGCTGGCCCTTTTCGGACGGCTGGAATGGCTGATGTGGATAGCGCTGGCGTGTGCGTTGGGCGCGCTGGCCGTTCTGTTGGTCAGTCTGGCAAAAGGACACGGCAAAATGTTGAAGGCCGGCGTGGGCTGCGTGCTCACGCCAGGCCTTTTGTGCCTTGTGGCGCTGACGATCCTGTTCCATGTGGGCAGTCAGGGGCTGTTTGTAAACGCGGCAGACGATATTCACTACTGGGCTATTGAGGTACGGTCCCTCTATGCGCACGGCGGGCTGGTGGATGCTCGGCACCATCTCTCGCCCAATTTCATGAACTATACGCCCGGCATGGCACTGTACCAGTGGACGGCAATGGCTGTTTTGGGAGAATGGAACGAGACCGCCCTGTTTGCCATGCTCTGGATTTTCTATGCGGTGTTCCTGCTTCCTCACTTTGAGTGGGTTACATGGAAAAGGGCAGGCTGGGCGGTACTGGAAATGCTTCTTGTGATTGCTGTGCCGGCGGCGCTTGGGACAGATGCCTTTACCATGCTGCGTGTGGACAGTGCGCAGGGCTTATGCCTGGGATATGCGCTGGTGCAGGCATGGTATGCATGCCGAGAAACGACGGGCCGCGGTGAAAGACTATGTTACTTCGCACTGGCTCTTTGCGCACTGGTGCTGATCAAACTGTCCGGCGTGGCCTGGGTGCTGATGGCGATGGCTTTTGTTCTGGTGGTCCGTTCCCTTTCGCCAAACCCGCTTCGTTTGCGCGCAGCACTGATGACCGCTGCGGCACCGGCGGTGGTTTTGGTCAGCTGGCTGGCGTTTTGTGCCGCCAATGGGCTTACGGGCATGCATGCTGAATCATTGGTGGAGCAGTTGGAAGCCTTGGGGAGCGGACAAAGCGGGGTGGGAGCGGTTCTGTCCCGCCTCCCGGGAGCCATTTGGCGGGCGCTGACCTACGTCCCCCAGGAAACGGGCTTCAAGCAGCTCAGCGTGCTGGGAAGCATGATACTGACGCTGCTGGCGCCGATGGCGTTGGGAAAGAAAAAAGGGATTCGTCTGTTTCTGTGGGCGCTGGCCTGTCATGCGCTGTTTCTGGTGGGGTATGCGCTGTCCGTCGTTTCCCTGCTTTATAATGAAAGCGGAGCGCTATTAGACAATGCGAACTTTGGCTATTCCGTGCTCATGCGTTATCATTGTCCGCTGGTGATAGGGCTGTTTGTGCTTTGGATGGTTCTGCTTCGGGAAAACCGCAGATCCACAGAACGAACCGGACATCTCACTTTGTCTGCTGCGGTGGGAATAGCGCTCACGGCAGTGGTCTTGCTCGGAGCTCCCTGGCGCGAGGTGGAGCAGACCTTTTTCGTTCGCAGCGATGAAGTCACACAGTTTGAGGACCGCACGGCAACCTATCTGGCGGAAAACTTCTGGACAGATATGCTGGAGGAACCGGAAAACTGCGTGGTTGCCTATGGCATAGCAAGCCTGGTGTCGCGGGTGGAATTTTTGCAGTATGCGCTTGCACCCGTAAAACTGGTGATGCCGCAGGAGGGGGAGCTGGACACGCAGCCCTTTGAAGAATGGCTTCGTGCCGTCGGGGCTACCCACGTGGTATGTATGGATGAGGATAATCCGATCTATGACAATGCTATTGCCTGCATGCCGGACGGTTGGCTGGATATCGCCATACCCTACGCCGTGCGCTGGGAAGATGGTTCCCTGATTCTGGAATGAAGTGCTGAAGGGAGAAATGTATTTGGAATCAAAAAGAGCACCTGCCGTCCGCGCATGTGGCCTTACAAGGCGCTTTGGTCGGGCCGTGGCGCTGGACGGCCTGGATTTTTCGGTGGCCGCAGGCCAGGTGGTGGGCCTTCTGGGCCGAAACGGCGCGGGGAAAAGCACGTTGCTGCGCATTGTAAGCGGCCAGCTGCGACAGACGGGCGGGGAGGCCGAGCTGATGGGCGCGCCAGTGGGGATGGAAACGCTGGGCCGCCTGTGCCTGATCGGAGATACGCCGGACTTTGGAGGCTTGAGAAATGCCGCCGAGTTTCTCGCCGTGTGCCGATGCCTGTTTCCTTCCTGGCAGGAAGAACAGGCGGGACGGCTGATGACGCTGTTTGGGCTGCCGCTGAAAAAGCCGCTCAAGGGATACAGCCGCGGCATGCAGACGGCCTTGCTCCTGTGCGCGGGCCTGGCCTCCGGGGCGGAGCTGACCATATTTGACGAGCCGAGCCTCGGCCTGGACGCGGTGATGCGCGAACGCTTTTATGACGAGGTCGTGGCGGCGCACAGGAGGGAGCCGGAGCGCACCTTTCTGATCAGCACACACCTGATTGACGAGGTTGCACGCACGCTGGATTACGCCGTGATGATCGACGGCGGCCATCTGCTGGCCCAGGGCTCGCCGGAGGAGATGACGCGGCTGTATCTGTGCGTATCGGGCTCGGCGGAGGAGGTGGGCGCCGCGACGGCGGGCCTTGCGGTCCTGCGGGAAGAAGAGGTGGCCGGAACTTTGGTGCGTTATACGCGCCTGAACGCGCCGGAGGATGCCGAACGCATTCGGGCCTGCGGCCGGGTGCAGACCGCGCCGGTGAGCCTGCAGAGGCTGTTTGTGCTTTTGACCGAAGGAAAGGAGGCGGAGCGCGATGCCGGTTGAACATGCGGGATGGATGCGGCGCTCGCGCTTCCTGGGCGCCATGCGGTATCACCGGGCGTGGATGGGTCGGCTGATTGGATGGGGCCTGCTGGTTTTGCTGGCAGGCAACGCGATCGCGATTGCCGCGGCCCTGGCGGGCGCGGGCGATCTGAATATGGCCGGCGTGTCGTCCGATTTTTCCCTGACCATGGCGCTGCTGCTGGTATGCGCCTGCCTGGCGGCGCACAGCCGCACACGGTTTTTGCTCCGGTTTGGCACGGCGCGCTTCCCGGTGTGGCTGAGCAATGTGCTGGCGTTGTTTTTGGGCGCGGCGGCATTTTTGCTGGGCACGCTGCTGATCAACCTGGCGACGGGGGGAACGGGCCTGCTTCTCTCCCGCACGATGCCGGCCCGCTTCACCCTGACAGCCTATACGGACGCTCTGCCAACGGGCGCGGCGCTGCTGGGCCATACCCTGCGGGAGTCGCTGGAAGGGTTGCCGCAGCAGCTTTTGTGGCTTTTGGAGTGGACCAGCCTGTTCTATCTGCTGGCCTGCTGCCTCAGGCGCAGGCGCGGTCTGACGCTGGCGGTGGTGCTCGGCGTGCCCTTCGTGTGCGTCATGCTCATGCTCATGCCTTTTGTCCGCGAGACAGCCGTTATCCTGGAAAGCGGTACGGAAACGGAGATCATGGCCATGGGTCTTGAGTGGATGCAGTGGCTGGCGCGGGTGGCGCAGTTCGTGGTGGAACAGTGGCAATGGATTCAGCTGGGCGCGGCGGCGGTTTCTCTGCCGCTGAGCTATCTGTGCATGCGCACGACTCCGCAGCCGTAGCGCACCATGATGGAAAGGATGACAAACGATGAGTTTTGAGCAGGTAAAGGCCTATCTGGCCGGGTTGGGGCTGAACGCTCTGGAATTTGACGTATCCAGCGCCACAGTGGAGCTGGCGGCGGTGGCCGTGGGATGCGAACCGCGCCGCATCGCCAAGACGATGAGCTTTCTGGTGGACGGCGCGCCCGTGTTGATTGTGCTGGCGGGCGATGCCAAGGTGAACAACACAAAGTTTAAGGCGGCCTTTCATCAGAAGGCCAAAATGCTCGGCCACGAGCAGGTGGCCGAGCTGACGGGCTTCCCGGTGGGCGGCGTGTGTCCGTTTCTGGCTCCGGAGGGCGTGAAGGTCTATCTGGACGAATCGCTTAAGCGCTTCGATACGGTGTTTCCCGCCGCCGGTACCCCCAACAGCGCCGTGGAGGTTACGTTGCCCCAGTTGGAGGCAGCCTCGCACGCCGCGGGCTGGGTGGACGTGTCGCAGATCGTGGAGTAATCAGGTCTGAGCGGGCGATGCGGTTACTTCGGGCACGCCCTCCGCGGGGGTGGTCTGCGGGGCGGCGGTGGCCATTCCGCCGTCCTCGGTGGGGCCTGTATACGCCATTTGCTCCAGAATGCCTCTCATCGCGGCGAGGATGCTGTCGCTGGTGCCGGTCGCTCCTGCCACCGCGTCCACCCCGTCGATGGATTGCTTTTCCAGAATGGCCTTGGAAAGCCCCTCCTCAGCCTTGACGAAGTATTCGCTCTTTTCCCCGCCACGCCGGTTTTCGGCGGTCAGTTCGGTCATCTCGCCGCCGCGTACAGTGACGGTCACCACCACCTCGTCATTATACCCGGCCCCCAGGTCGCGGTAGACGCCGTCCTGGTACGGCTGAGCCAGGGCATAGGGGGCTGTGAACAGCATCAGGGCCAGAAGAAGGGCGATACGCTTTTTTGACATGTGGTTTTCCTCCTGCTTGCTTGACATTCCATACACGGTATAGTATAAAGAAAGATGGGGCATCAGCCCTGCTTCCGCGCCGCCGGGCGGCGTGGAAAAACCATCGGAAAGGGGATCATTTTTATGGTCCGTAGCATCGTAGGCGCAAACTGGGGCGACGAGGGCAAGGGCAAGATCACCGACGTGCTGGCCGAACGCAGCGACGTTGTCGTGCGCTTTCAGGGCGGAGCCAACGCGGGGCATACCATCATCAACAACTATGGCAAGTTCGCCCTGCATTTGCTTCCGTCGGGCGTTTTCCATCAGAACATTGCCAACATCATCGGACCGGGCGTGGCCCTGGACATCGAAAAGCTGCTCGCCGAGTACGACAGCGTGGTCCAGCGCGGGGTTCCCAAGCCCAAGCTGTATATCTCCGACCGGGCGCAGGTGATGATGCCCTACCATGTGGACTTTGACCGCTTCGAGGAAGAGCGCCTGGGCAAGGCCGGGTTTGGCTCCACCAAGAGCGGCATCGCGCCGTTCTATGGCGACAAGTACCTCAAGATCGGCATTCAGGTCTGCCAGATCTATGACGAGGAGATTTTGCGCCAGCGCCTTTCCAGCGCCGTGGAGCAGAAGAATGTGACGCTTGCCAACCTCTACCACAAGCCGCCTATCGACCTGGAGGCGCTCATTGCCCACGTCAGGGACCTGGGCGAACGCATCCGTCCCATGGTGATCGACACCACCCTCTACCTGCACAAGGCGCTCAAGGAGGGCAAGACTGTGCTGCTGGAGGGCCAGCTGGGCAGCCTGCGCGACCCTGACCACGGCATCTATCCCTACACCACCTCCTCCTCTCCGCTGGCCGGCTACGGCACGGTGGGCGCGGGTGTGCCCGCCAGCGCCATCAAGGATGTGTACTGCGTCACCAAGGCATATTCCAGCTGCGTCGGCGCGGGTCCCTTCACCACGGAGCTGTTTGGCGAGGAGGCCAAGGAGCTGCGCGACCGGGGCGGCGACGCGGGTGAATACGGCGCCACTACGGGCCGTCCGCGCCGGGTAGGCTGGTTCGACGCTGTGGCCACGCGCTATGGCTGCATGGTGCAGGGCGCGACCGAGGCCGTCATGACCAACCTGGACGTGCTGGGCTACCTGGACCAGATCCCCGTGTGCACAGCATATGAGGTTGATGGCAAAACCATTACGGATTTCCCCTCCACGCCCACGCTGATGCGCTGCAAGCCGGTTTATACGTTGCTGCCCGGCTGGAAGTGCGACGTGCGCGGTGTGACCGAATGGGACAAGCTGCCTGAAAACTGCCAAAACTACATCACTTTTATTGAAAAGGAGCTTCAGGTACCCATTCACATGATCTCCACCGGCCCCAAGCGTGAGGAGATGCTGTACCGCTGATTTGGGGGGGGCAGGAGGAGCGCGTGAGCGCTCCCCCTGCTTTTGTCTGTCAGAGATGCGTGGGAGAAGGCGGAAGCCTGTGAGAAGATATGTGCGGATGGGTGGATGCCGCGCCCAGCCGCCGACGGCTGCTCAAATGCTGCCTGGTGCCCGGAAGGAGCGCGGACAGGACGGCGCAGGGCTTCACAGTTGACAGCAAGCCCGCCAAGCATGAAGTTCTCATCCGGAGACCGATTGTTCTGTATGGCGCGGCCTTTTTGCTGCGTGACGCGGGTGCCTGCCGGGACGGCGCAGTGGTCATGGGGATACATGGACACGAAAGATCGCACATTTATTTTTGATAGGATATGGCAGAGGACGCTTTGCCGGAATCCCGAATGAAGGGAACAGCGTCGGGCTGCATGTGTCGGTGTGGATGCTGACATAGGTGGTGGGTCCGCCGGATCAGCCTCGGGTATGATTGGTAGCCCACAGAAGAAGAGGAAAAGCCATTGTGGAGACCATGCCCTGCTATCCGGCAGGGGGCTGTGCCGCCATTCTTGATGATTTGAGCCTGATCCGTTTTTCAGAAAACGGCATGGGAAATGTGGGGAAAGAAGGAACCGCCATGGATGCAATTCTCTACGTCATAGTGCCCTGTTACAATGAAGAGGCATGCATCGATCATTGCGCCCAGCGCCTGCTTGAGAAATTGGATGATCTGGCCGGAAAGGGGCTATGTTCCCCCAAAAGCAGGCTGCTGTTTGTCAACGATGGCTCATCCGATACCACGCGGGATAGGCTGGTCGCTTTGCGCAAGCGGGATGCACGCGTGTGTTTCCTGTCCCTGTCCACCAACTGCGGCCATCAGAACGCGCTGCTGGCCGGCATGTTGTATGCCAAGGATTATGCAGATTGCGCAATCACCATTGACGCGGATTTGCAGCAGGATGTCAATGCCATGGATGAGTTTCTGCGCTGCTATGCCAAGGGCGTGGACATTGTGTTTGGCGTGCGCCGCTCCCGGGATACCGACGGCCTGCTCAAACGGGTGACCGCCCAGGCATTTTATGGGCTGATGCATGCGATGGGCGCAAACGTCATCAGGAACCATGCGGATTACCGGCTCCTGTCCAAGCGCGTGCTTCTGGCGCTGGACCAGTATACCGAGGTCAATGTCTTCCTGCGCGGGCTGATTCGCAGCCTCGGCTTCGTATCGTGCGAGGTTCCTTTTGACGTGAGCGAGCGTTATGCGGGGCAGTCCAAGTACTCGCCGGCCAAGATGATGCGTCTGGCGATGGATGGCATTACGTCCTTTTCCGTCAGGCCCCTTAGAATCATTTCCATCACGGGCTTCATCTGTGTGTTTTTTTGCTTATGTTTTATCATCTACGACCTCGTGGTGTTTTTGCAGGGGGAGGCCATCACGGGCTGGACTTCGATGATGATCAGCATGTGGCTCATCGGCGGCATGCTGATGATTTCACTGGGCTGCGTGGGCGAATATGTCGGAAAGATTTACATGGAAGCCAAACGCCGGCCGCGCTACCTGATCGCCGAAGCACAGCATGAGGCTCCCACAGAAGCCAAGGACGCCTGAACGGCGGGGAGGAAAGACCATGAGAAAGTATCTGAGGGTGGCCTGGGCATGGCTTGGTGATGAGATGAGCCGGCGCAGGCTGTTGCGGCTGTGCCTGATCGCCGGGATGCTGGCAGGCCTGTTTGCGCACGGCTTCATGTTCGCCAACAAGATTCCCAACCACGACGATCTGTACTATGATGTTGATATCTCGGGTGCAGGGGTGGAATCGGGCCGCTTCGCACTGTTCTTTTTCTGGAAGCTGTTTTCCAATCTGAGCGCGCCGTGGCTCAACGGCATTCTGGGCGTTGGGTTTCTCTCCTGCGCGGCCGCGCTGCTTTCGGATGCCTTCGGCCTGCGGCGCCGCTGGCAGGCGCTGTCCCTTACGCTGATTGTGGTCGTTTTTCCGGAAAATATCTCCCTGTTTTGCTTCATGTATGAGGCGCATGTTTTTGCACTGGGCGTTATGTTTGCCGCGCTGGCGGCGTGGCTGGTGCCGCGGGGGCGGTTTGGTTGGCTTTGGGCGGTCGTTGTGGTGGTGCTGGCTACAGGCATCTATCAGGTCTACCTGCTGCTGGCCACAGGGCTGATGGTGATCGCTATTTTGCGCGAGGTGTCCGTGGGCGGCCATGCGTGGAAGCTGACTGTCCGCTGCGCGGCGGCAGCGCTGGCGGGGCTGGTCCTGTACATGCTGGCCGCCAAACTGGCGCTGCGGCTGACGGGAAGCGCTCTCAATCAGTACCAGGGCATTGACAAAATGGGATCGCTGGATGTGTCAGCCATCCCCACCAAGCTGGCGCAGGCGTACGGGACGGTATTCAACTACTTTATCGCCGACACGCCCATTTATTTGACCAAGCTGATGCGCCTTGCGCAGGGGGCGCTGGCGCTGGGCGGCGTGGCTGCTGCCGTTTGGATTGCGGTACGCGCTTTCGCGCGCAGACAGGCCATGGACGGGGTGCTGGCGATGGGTTGCATGGCGGTGCTTCCCGTGGTGATGGCAGGCATCTACTTCATGGGCGATGACATCAGTGTCCACAGCTTGGTGCTGTATCCACTGGTTCTGCTGCTGCTGGCCCCGGCGCTGCTGCTGCCCGGATTGCTGGAGGGCCTGCCTCATCCGAATGCCAGACGCGTGCTGGCGGTCGCGCTGACGGTGGTATGCGCAGTATATGGCCTGTGGGGCGCGGTGCTGAGCAATCAGGCGTATTACAAGCTGTACCTGGCCTACACCCGCAGCGAACACTTCGCCAACCGGATGGCGGCCCGCATTGAGCAGACGGAGGGATATGTGCCCGGCATGACGGTGGCGCTGTACGGATACGTTTATGGCTATATCCCTGAAGGACTGGTCTATTTTGAACCGGACGATACCTATCGCTTTACGCCCATGGCCGGTATAATTACGGAGCTGGACTATATCAATTTTCTCACCATGCCCAAACTGCTGACCCGCATGATCGGCCTTCCTGTTGAGGCGACGACCACTTGGCAGCCCCAGACCGAGGAGGAAACGGCCGCTGTGGCCGCTATGCCCAGTTACCCGCGCGAGGGAAGCATAAGCATGGTGGGGGACGTGTGCGTGGTGAAATTTGGAACGCTGAATCCCTAGGCGTTTTGGCGCCGAAAAGCCTTGCGAAAGCAAAGGCGCCATAGTATAATGGACGCATGGATGAGCGACCCTATCAGACGGAAAGGATGGACGAATGTAATGAAAAAAATCCTCTCTTTGCTTCTGTGCCTGGCGATGCTTTTGACTTTGGGACTCACCGCCATGGGACAGGCTGAGGACGGCGGCGAGCTGCGGGTATCCCTGTGCATCGCTGAAACGCTGGGCGATCTTGGCTTTTATGACAGTGCGAACGAGGGCCTCAAGCGGCTGGAAGCCGACTACGGCGTAATCGGCAGCGTGGTGGAGTGCAAGAGCGACGCCAGCATGTATCAGGTGGCGCTGGTGGAGGCCGCCGAGCAGAGCGACGTGGTGGTGGCCGTGGGCTGGCAGTTCTGGGACGGCCTGACTGCGGTTGTGCCCGAAATGCCCGATACCAAGTTTATCTTCGTGGATAACGGCCTGGATGGCGTGGGCGACAACCTGATGTCCATCACCTATGCCGAAAACGAAGGCAGCTTCCTGGCGGGCTATGTGGCCATGAAGCTGGCTCAGAGCGGCATCGTGGGCGTGATCGGCGGCGAGAACAGCGATACCATCAACAACTTTGTCGTGGGCTACAAGCAGGGCGCGCTCTATGCCAACCCTGACGGCACCGTGCTTGACCCCGTCTATACCGACGACTATGAGGCGCCCGACAAGGGCAAGGAAGCGGCGCTTTCGCTCTACAGCCAGGGTGCGGACGTGGTGTACGCCGTGGCGGGCAAGACCGGCCTGGGCGTGTTTGAGGCCGCGCAGGAGCAGGGCAAGTACGCCGTGGGCGTGGACAGCGACCAGAAGTACATCAATCCCGACGTCATCATCTGCTCCATGCTCAAGCGCGTGGGCGACAGCGTGTATGATGTGATCAGCAATTACCTGGAGGATGGCGTGTTTGACGGCGGCACCATCTGGAACGCCGATATGTCCAGCGGCCTGGTCGGTCTGGGGTATGGCGACGACACCATGACCCAGCAGGTATCCGACGAGCTCAAGGCCGAGGTGGAGGCCCTGGCCGAAAAGATTATTGCGGGCGAAATCGAGGTCGAGAGCACCCGCTGAACCACCATGGAAAAAATCAAGGCCCCTTGCAGGCGTTTGCCGCGCAAGGGGCCTTTGCCAAACGGAGGAGATGCGCATGAACCGGAAACGAATGGCCGCGGCCCTGCTGCTCTGCCTGACGCTGCTGTGTGGATGCGCGCGGGCGGACTGGGCGGACGATACGGCGGACGCGCTGTGCGCGCGCATGACGGCGCTGGCTGGGGAGCGGGCATATGTGGAGATGTTCACCGGCAGCTCGGAGCTGATGAGCCATGTGGAGCGCATGGCGGGCAACGCCGGGTGCGAGGTTCAGCAACGCAGGCGCTTTGTGCTGCGCGATGAATCCGCATTTGAGGATTTTGCAGCCGCGCAGGGCGCCGACATGCCGGAACTGAGCGACACGGCACAGGCGGAGCTGAAGATGCGGCTGGCGCTGCTGATGCCCAGCCTGCTCACCGGGCAAGCGGGCGCCGAGTGGCTGGCGGCGTCCAATGTGCTGATGGTAAGTCAAACCATGGTTATGCCCGAGGACTTTTCGCCCCTGCTGCTGGTGACGGACTATGGCACGGATGTGGACATCCTGACAGCCTTTGCCCAGACGGGTCAGGACACGATCACGGCGCAGAGCGTTTTCGTCCCCGCAGACATCGTGGATGCGGGCATGGACACGGTGCTGCTGTTGTATACGGAAGATGAGCCGGAGGAATAACCGATGAACGACGCTGCAACGGGCGCGGAGATCGTCCGCTTTTTCCATGTGAGCAAGCACTACCCCGGCACGCTCGCCAATGATGACGTGAGCCTGACCATCCGCCGGGGCGAGGTGTTCGCGCTGGTGGGGGAGAACGGCGCGGGCAAATCCACGCTGATGAACCTGCTCTACGGCCTGCAGGCGCCTACGCTGGGGGAAATTTACATCAAGGGAAAACCGACCGGTCCCCAGCATGGGCCGGAAAACGCCATGCGCATGGGCGTGAGCATGGTGCACCAGCATTTCAAGCTGGTGCCCAGCTTTACCGTGGCGCACAACGTCATGCTGGGGCACGAGCCCCGGCGCGGCCTGTTTTACGATGGGCACGAGGCGGAGGAAACGGTGCGCAGGCTCTCGGCCGAATACGGGCTGAAGGTGGAGCCGGGCGACGTGGTGCGCGACCTGAGCGTGGGCATCCAGCAGCGCGTGGAAATTCTCAAGGCACTGAGAACAGGCGCGGATGTGCTGATTCTGGACGAGCCGACCGCCGTCCTCACCCCGCAGGAGGCCGAGGAGCTGTTTGAGGTCATCCGTCGCGTGGTGGAGGAGAAGAACATGACCGTCATCCTCATCACGCACCGTCTCCCCGAGGTGATGCGCGTGAGCGACCGCGTGGGCGTGATGCGGCGCGGCAGACTGGAAAAGGTCATGGAGACGCGCGATACCAGCGAGCGGGAGATCGCCTCGCTGATGGTGGGGCGCGACGTGCTTTTCGGCGACCTGCCCGGCGGACAGGCGGCAGGGGAGGAGCGCCTGGTCATCCGCGGCCTGTGCGCGCTGGGTGACCGGGGCCTTCCGGCGCTTCGCGGCATGGACCTGACCGTGCGCGCGGGCGAGGTGGTCGGCGTGTGCGGCGTGGAGGGCAACGGCCAGACCGAGCTGGCCGAGTGCGTGGCGGGCATGCGGCCCGTCATGGGCGGCAGCGTCACCCTCTGTGGGCGCGACGTGACCGGCCAGACCCCCGGACGCATCCGGGAGGCGGGCCTGAGCTATATCCCGGAGGACCGGATCTCCACCGGCATGGACGTGAAGGCCAGCGTGGCCGAAAATCTGATTGTGGGCAAGCAGCGCACGCCGGCGTTCAGCCGCCTGGGTATCCACCTCAGGCGCGGGCAGGTGAAGAAATACGCGCAGGAGCTGACCCGCACCTTTGATATCCGCACCTCCGGCGTGGACGAGCCTGCCGGGTCCCTCAGCGGCGGCAACATGCAGAAGGTCGTGCTGGCCCGCGAGTTTTCCTTCGGATCGCCCGTGCTGCTGGTGTGCCAGCCCACGCGAGGCGTGGACATCGGCGCGACGGAGTTTATCCACGAGCGCATCGTGGAAAAGCGGGACCAGGGCTGCGCCGTGCTGCTCATCAGCGCGGATTTGGACGAGCTGATGCGTCTGAGCGACCGGCTGGTTACGGTGTTTGAGGGCAAGGTAACGGGCCGCTTCCGCACGGCGGACGTGACGAGGGAAGAGATCGGGTACTATATGACGGGCGGCCGTCAGGATACAAAGGAGGCGGAGGCGCGATGAGCGGATGGATGCAGTCCCTGCGGGCGCTGGCGCGCCTCAAGCCCACGCAGAAGCTGACGCGGGATTATCTGGTTTCGCTGCTTACCGCGGTGCTGCTGGCGCTGGCGGTGGGCGCGGCCATCATGCTGGTGTGCGGCCACAATCCCATCGAGGGCTATGGCGCGCTGATCGAAGGGGCGCTGGGCAAGCCCCGCGCCATTGGAAACACCCTGGCCAAGACCGTGACCCTGTGTCTGACGGGCCTGGCCATGAGCCTGGCGGCCAAGGCGGGCGTGTTCAATGTCGGCGGCGAGGGGCAGCTCTACCTTGGGGCCATGGCGGCGGCCGTGGTGGGCGCGCAGCTGGACGCGCCCGCATGGCTGGTCACGCTGCTGGCGCTGCTGGCGGCCATGGCGGCGGGCGGACTGTACGCCCTGCTGCCCGGCGCGCTGAAGGTCAAGTGGAAGGTGGACGAGGTCATCACCACCATCATGCTCAATTCCGTGGCCATCTATTTTTGCAGCTACCTGGCCAACGGTCCGCTCAAGACCGCCGAGCGCGGCATCGCCACCGGCACGGACAGCATCATGGCGGAGGCGGCCTTCACGCCGCTCATCAAGCTGAGCAACCTGACCACCGGCGTGTTCTATGCCGCAGCGGTGGCACTGATCGTATGGTATGTGATGAGCCGGTCGTCCGTAGGCTTTGAAATGAAGCTGACCGGCGAAAACGACCGCTTCGCGCGCTACGGCGGCATCCGGACCGGAAGCCTGATGCTGTGGGCCATGGTGTTCAGCGGCGCGATCTGTGGGCTGGTGGGCATGCTGGAGGTGTTCGGCCTGCACAAACGGTTTTTGACCACCGTGAGCAACGAGTTTTACTTCGACGGCATGCTGGTGGCCATGATCATGCGCTACAGCCCTTTTGGCGTCATCCTGATGAGCTTCTTTTTCGCGGTGCTCAGCATCGGCAGCAAGTCCATGGAGCTCAGCGCCGGGGTGTCCAGCGAGCTGATTTTGATCGTGCAGTCCATCATTATCTTCTTCATGGCGGCGGAGGGCGGCATCCGCAAGTCGCTGAGTGACCGGGCGGCGCTGCGGCGGGCACGGGCCGAGGCCGGAGAAAGGGGGCGCGGCTGATGGGCGATGTGCTGAATATCCTGCTTCTGCAAAACACCCTGCGCACCGCCACGCCCGTGGTGCTGGCGGCGCTGGGCTGCCTGATGACCCAGCACGTGAACATCACCAACATCGGCATTGAGGGCATGATGCTGACCGGCGCGTTTTTCGCGGTGCTGGGCAGCTATTTCGCGGGCAGCTGGGTTGCGGGCGTCGCGTGCGCGCTGCTGGTGGGATTGCTGCTGGGCCTGTTTTACTACGTATTTGTCATCAAGTTCAAAAGCGATGAGTTCATCATCGGCGTGGCGCTGAATATTTTCGCGGGTGGACTGACGGTGTTTCTGCTGCGCAATATCTTTGATGTGAAGGGCTCGTTTTCCGATCCCGCCATCGTGCCCCTCCCAACGATTGAGATTCCGCTGATCAAAGATATCCCTGTGATCGGTCCCCTGCTCAGCGGCAACACACTGCTGGTGTATGTCAGCTGGCTGCTTGTTCCCGTGTGCTGGGCGTTCATCTACAAAACGCCCATGGGCTTCCACCTGCGGGCTTCGGGCGAATACCCCGATGCGCTGACCGCTGCGGGCAAGAGCCCCGAACGCATGAAATGCCTGGCCAGCGTGCTGTGCGGACTGCTCAGCGCGCTGGCGGGCGCGCACCTGTCGCTGGGCTACCTGACCATGTTTTCCGAAAACATGAGCGCCTCGCGCGGGTATGTGGCGTTCGCCTGTGTCATCTTTGGCCGCGGCAACCCGCCGAAGGTATTTTTGGCGGCGCTGCTGTTCGGCTTCATCGAGGCGCTGGGCCTGCGCATGCAAAAGTACATGCCCAGCGACCTGACCGCCATGGCGCCCTACGTGGTGACGGTGGCGATGATGGTAGCCGTGGTGCTGATGGAGCGCAGGAAACGCCGCCGTGCGGTGTGAGGACCCCGGAAAAGAGACCGGACGGGCCGCCCCTTTCAAGGGCAGCCCGTCCGGTCAGGTTGCTGACAAAGTGCGGGGTGCAGGGGGATCATCCCCCTGCCGGGGTTTGGGGCAGAGCCCCAAAGCCTTATGCCGCAGCATTTTTCGTGAGCGTTGCGAGCGTCCAAAGGACGCAAGAAACGCGGCTCTTTCCAAAACCAGGGTTTTTTCAACGGTCTGACCGGACGGGCCGCCCCTTTCAAGGGCGGCCCGTCCGGTCTTTGTGCATCTGCTTCGCCGGTTTTGAGCAAACGACTTACAGGCGGCGGCATTCCATGTAATACCGCTTTTCATTGGCGGAGCCCAGGGAGAACGTCTTGCGGGGCAGCGCGCCCTCCGCGCGGATGGTGTCAAACAGGCGATCTCTTTCGGGCGTGGGGAGCAGGAAGCCCACGGCGCCCTCTCCCGCCACCAGCGTGCGGACGGTATCCTCTCCATGGATGTAATCCAGCCGTGCTTGGGGATGAGCGGACAGCCATCCATCCAGAAACGCCTGCAGCGTGCCTACGGCCAGCTTGTAGGGCGAGCCCTCGATGCTGAGGGTCACTTCCTTGCCCTCGTAAACGACGGCGATCTCCTGCGCCTGGGGCCCCGCGGCCAGCGTGGCGCCCTTTGCGGCGGCAAAGGCGGCGATTTCATCAAGCAGGTCGTCGCCGTCACAGCCAAACAGAACCCGGTGGATGGGCTCCATGCGAAGGGCATCGTCATGGATGTTTTCCAGCTCCACCATGGCAAAACGCGCGGGATGCACGACCGTTTCCTCAGGCGTCAGACCGCGCTTGATCTCCTCCCAGCAGGCCTTGGCGGCGGCCAGGCTGTGGTTGCCGTCGCCCACGGCAAAGAGCAGCGGGTCCTCCGGGGACAGGCGAGCACGCAGGCGATGCAGCGCGTCGTAGATAGAAGTGATGTCGGCAGGGTCGGTCACGGCATAGCCGGTCAGGTGGCCGCCGCCCATCATCAGCGGGAAGTCGTAGAGACAGTCCAGCTCGTCATGCTTTTGGAACAGGGGCTCAATCACGCTGTGCATGGGATCGTCCATCAGCATCAGCACATGGCTGGTCTCCAGCGCTGCGCCGCGCCGCACGGTCATGCGGGGAGGCACGCGCTCTGCGATGGTTTCCTCCGAGGCGCGCACCAGGGATTTGCTCCCCTTGGCCGGGTCGTAGCATTCCAGATCCAACAGCGCTACCAGCCCCACACGCGCGCCGCTGGAGGTGTTGCGCTCCACGAGAATGAAGCCGTTGGACACGGCGGGAACCAGCACGCCCTTCTCCAGATCATCGCGCATGGCCCGGTGGATGCGCTCAATGCGCTGAGGAGCTTCGTTCAGGTAGCATTCGGGCAGAATCAGATCCAACGTGGAAGGATGGTTGCCGACAAACCGGCGCACATCCTCCCAGTATCTGGGCTGGGAGGTGAACTGGTCACAGGCCACGCAGGCCCATTCCGTCAGACTGGAACGGTCGGCGGGCAGAAGCAGCTCTCCGGGATAAAGCACCACATTGGAATCGGGCATGGCAATACCTCCTTGATGAATCGGGGGATAGCGCACGGAAAGGATGTCAGCGCATCTGACGGAACAGCAGCACCAGGCTCTCGTTGCCGCTGCCCAAAGTGGCAAGCGTCAGCAGCCTGTCCGAAGCGGTCACATCCACATTGAAGGAATACAGGCTGTGGGTGCGCGCCGTCTCGATGTAGGAGAGCATGTCGGCATCGGTGGCAAAGCTGGAATATCCGGCGTAGTTGAAATAGTCGGGGCTGGAGGGATTGCTGCTGGCCCGAATGACCGCGAAGAGCACATAATCCGCCTCTTCGTACAGGGTGGTCAGGTGGGCGGTGGTGGCGGAGGCCACGAAGTCGCGCCCGGCGGTAGCATACTGCCACAGCGGTGCGAACACCTTTCCCTCAATGGTGCCTTGTCCCCGCAGAAGCAGGTTTTCCGGCGGGGAACGAAGGGAGCAGCTCTCATCCACAAAGACCGCTCCGGCGTCCGAGGAGCTTCCCCGGTAATTGTGGGTCAGGTAATAGGTATTGTTGCGCTGCACCACCACTTCTTCCAGCACGCCCGGAATGGTGAGCTGGCCCACGACGTCGCTGTTTTCGTCAATGAGGGGAAGCAGGCTTTCCATCACGTTCTTGAGCGGGTTGCCGGGGTATTCGGTCAGGCGGGTGCGCGGACTGGGGGTGTCTGTAGGTGCGGAAACCTCCTGCACGTTGCTGGTGTCGCGCTTGTTCAGACTCTGAATGGCGTTTTCCCGTATGGGGATGACGGGCGTGGGAGAGGGGGTCTGGACGGCTTGTGTGAGAGCAGGCGTGGGCGAGGGCGCATAGGTCTGCCCGGCGGGCAGCAGGTCCACGCGGGCCGCGCCGCTTTGCAGGTCCATGCCGGTGCGCTCCAGAAAATCCTCCCGTACCTCCTCCATCTCGCGTTCGTTACGGGCCAGGTCGGCGAGAATACGGCTGCCCTGCACAAGGCAAAAGACCAGCATCACAAATGCCGCAATCAGCGCGGCCACGCGTGCGGGGCGAACCGGAGGACGCTGGGGACGCTCCGGTGTCGGCGAAGGGGGCGGATTTCGGGGCGGAGCGCTTCCGGACAGGTCCGCAGCAGAAACGCGGGAGTACGCACCCTTCCGCGGCGCGGCATGCGAATGCGTGGCAGGCGAAAAAGGGTCCCGCAGCGGAGGAGCGGGCATTTCAAAGGGCTGCTCCTGAACAGGCGGCGTATCCCCGCCGCCGGCAAAAAAGGCATCCGTTTCGTCTGCCGGCTCGGGCTGAGGCTCCTGCGAAATGAAGGCGGAGCCCTCCGACAGGTCGGGCCGGTAGGGAGCGCCGGGATGAAACGGCGGCGCATAAGGGGCGCCCGGCTCGCCTCCGGCGGGGAACAGGGGACTCTCATGCTCGGTGGAAACCTCACCGGCGGGAGGGAAGGAAAAGCCGGATGGCATCTCCGGCAGGGGCGGCAGGGGATCCGCGAAGGGGGACTCAGATACCGTCTCGTCCTGAGCCTCAGTGCCGGGAACAGGCGCCGTCTCCAGCTGATGACGCGCCACGCGGCTGCGCCGGGAACGGTGGGACGGCGCCTGGCCGGCGGAAGGCTCGTCAGGATGAGCCGCCGATTCCGAACCGGCTTCGGCTGCCGGAGGCGGCGCTTGAAAAGCCGTGGCGTTGCATGGCTCCACGGTGGCTTCGTACGGCGGTTGAGCGTGTGTGTCTGTGCGGACCAGAGCGGGCCGCCTTTTCAGATAGGGCGGAATATCGGAGACGGAGGGTGCGGCAGGGACGTTTCCCGGGGCCGGCTCAGCCGGCGACCGATCCTCGTAGGGAGGGAAAGGAGCCGAAAAAGAAGGAAATCCCTGCGCAGGCGGCAGTTCTTCGCTCTTCTGCGGCAACGGGCGGGGAGATAACGGCTTGGGCGGACTCATCCAGTGGGCGGTGCCATACAGCTGTCCGGGCTGGAGCGGCTGCATGGCGTGAAAGGTGCCTGTGTGCCTGGAGGGGGCTTTCAGCCGGGAAGTATAGTCGATGGGGGCAAAGGGATTGGTCGCATCCGCGGTTGCGTGGATGCCGGTATCGCTTTTGGGCACCTCGCTCATGTTCACCCCTCCCCCTCAGCGTAGATTCATTCAGTATCCATCATATCGTTTTCGCGGCAGGATGTCAAACCCATCCTTTGGCAACAGCAAAGGGTTTTCCTGCTCTACAGGAATGGGCAGGGGTGGCGTTATATGATTTTGAATATGGAATTATATCGAAAACGATATTGACGCATTCTTAACAATATGGTATTACTTAGATAGTTCGTTTCACTTAGTCTCGATTATAACAAATAAGGGGGTATGAAAAAATGAAACGAATAATGGCTATTTTCCTTTGCTTGACGCTACTGCTGGCTGTACCCGCGATGGCCGAAGGCATGAAGGCAGGCACTTACACAGAGACCGTCAAAGGCATGTTTGACGGCCTGGTCGTGGAGGTGACACTCTCAGACAGCGCGATCGAGAATGTTGTAATCAAGGAGCACAACGAAACCTCACCCGGCTATCCCGCTCTGGAAAAGCTGCCCGGCATGATCGTGGAGGCCCAAAGCATCGCGGTGGACGGCATCAGCGGCGCGACCATGACCTCCAACGGCGTGAAGGCTGCGGTGGAAGCCGCGCTGACCGAAGCCGGGGCAGATCTGGCCGCCTTCTCCAAGGTGCCGGAGGCTGAGGAAGACCTCGCGCCGGATTACTATCCCGTGATGGGCTCCTTTGAAGTGCCGGAAACCTGGGATGAGAGCTATGACGTCGTCGTGGTCGGCGGCGGCTTCGCGGGCCTGGCGGCGGCATACAGCGCCGTAGAGTCCGGGTCCAGCACCGTGCTGGTGGAAAAGCTCTCCACCACCGGCGGCAACAGCGCCATCAATGGCGGCCAGTACGCGGCCTATACCTCTAAGGTCGCGGCGGAGCTGCAGAAAAAGTTCAACCTGGAACCCGATACCGCTGAGAAGCACATTGAGGACACCATCAAGGGCGGCGACAATATGAGCGTGCCCGAACTGGTGACCGAAATGGTCTACGGATCGCCCTACTATCTGGACCTGCTTTTGGATAATGGCCTGGTCATCCGCGATACGCTGGCCCGTCCCGGCGGACACTACGGCTATCGCACCTATGTGACGGAAAACCAGGTGGGCTCCGATATCACCGATCTTCAGCTCAAGATGCTCAAGAATACCGACGCCGTCATCGAGCTGGAAACCAAGATGGTCGAGATCTATCGCACCCGCGACGAGGCCAACCGCGTGGTAGGCATCCGCGTGGCCACGGCCGACGGCTACAAGACCATCGAGGCCAGGAAGGGCGTCATTCTGGCCACCGGCGGCTTCTCCTCCAACGTGGATATGCGCCAGACCCAGGTGCCCTACCTGACCGCCGACCTGCCCACCACCAACATCAAGGCCGCCTCCACCGGCGAGGGCATCTACCTTGCGCAGGCCATCGGCGCCAACACCACCCAGATGAGCAACATCCAGCGCTATCCCTGGGCCGATCCCAACACCGGCGTGCTGGACAGCTACGCCGTATGGCCCTTCACCGGTCCCTCCTACGGCGTGATCTACGTGGATTATAACGGCAACCGCTACGTCAACGAGGGCGATCGCCGCGACGTGTGCGCCAACGCGGCCGTCAACAGCGGATTCATCTCCACCTATGCCCTGTTCACCGAGCCGGTGGTCAACGCCTTCGTCAAGCCCGAAGAGCTGGAAGCGGGCGTTCAGAGCGGCCGCGTGCTCAAGGGTGACACGCTGGAGGAGCTGGCCGAGAAGATCAACGCCTTCGCGATCAAGGGCCAGTATCCCAGCGTGACCGCCGAAAACCTGAAGGCTACCATCGAAAAGCATAACGGCTATATCGACAGCGGCGCTGATCCCGATTTCGGCAAGGTGATGGCTGCCACCATGGTCAAGATGGAGGAAGGCCCCTACTACGCCATCCCGCAGTATCCGTCCGTGCACCACACTATGGGTGGTCTGGTGATCGATACCAACACCAGCGTCAAGGACATCTACGGCCAGGTCATTCCGGGCCTGTTCGCGGCGGGCGAGGTGACCGGCGGCGTGCACGGCACCAACCGCCTGGGCTCCAACGCTGACGCTGACGCATGCGCCTTTGGCTACATTTCCGGCTACTTTGTCTCCACCGGTGAGCTGCCCGACTTCATCCCCGATTTATAAGAGACGCGTACCGCATAATCCCTGCGGGGGCGCTGCCCAAGGCCCATCCAACCGGGCCGGGGCGGCGCCTCCCCTTTTTGGATGAGGCAGGCCCTGTGTAAGCGGCCGGGAGCAGCGCATGCGCAATTTTTGCGCCGCCTCTACCCAAGCGGGACAAACTTTGGTATAATAAAGGCATTCCCAAGCAGCAAGGAGGAGTTACCCATGCCAATGGTCAACAGCAAAGAAATGTTCAAAAAGGCCTACGAGGGCGGTTATGCCATCGGCGCTTTCAATGTCAACAACATGGAAATCATCCAGGGCATCACCGAGGGCGCGAAGATGGAAAACGCCCCCCTCATTTTGCAGGTGAGCGCGGGCGCGCGCAAGTATGCCAAGCACGTCTATCTCATGAAGATGATCGAGGCCGCCATCGAGGACACGGATCTGCCCATCGTGGTGCATCTGGATCATGGCCCCGACTTCGAAACCTGCAAGAGCTGCATCGACGGCGGCTTCACCAGCGTGATGATCGACGGCAGCCACCTGCCCTTTGAGGAGAATATCGCCCTGACCCGCAAGGTCGTCGAGTACGCGCACGACCGCAACGTGACCGTCGAGGCCGAGCTGGGCCGTCTGGCCGGCGTGGAGGACGACGTGAAGGTGTCCGCCGAGGATTCCAGCTACACCCGCCCCGAAGAGGTCGAGGAGTTTGCCACCCGCACCGGGTGCGACAGCTTGGCCATCGCGATCGGCACCAGCCACGGCGCCTTCAAGTTCAAGGGAGAGCCCAAGCTGCGCTTTGACATTCTGGAGGAGGTCTCCAAGCGTCTGCCCGGCTTCCCCATCGTGCTGCACGGCGCCAGCAGCGTCATCCCCAGCTATGTGGACATGATTAACAAGTATGGCGGCAACATGCCCGGCGCGCAGGGCGTGCCTGAGGCAATGCTGCGCAAGGCTGCCAGCATGGCCGTTTGCAAGATCAACATCGACAGCGACCTGCGCCTGGCCTTCACCGGCGAGATCCGCAAGCATCTGGCCGAGCATCCCGACCACTTCGATCCGCGCCAGTACCTGACCGACGCGCGCAACGGCATCCGTGAGATGGTCCGCCATAAGATCGTGGACGTCCTGGGCTGCAACGGCAAGGCCTAATCCGTTTGACAAAAGCACAAGCGCGGCGCGACTGCATGGTCGCGCCGCCACTTTTTTTTCGCCACTCAATCAAATGCCCCTGCCGTGCGTCTAATGGATGAAAGCGCGCTTGAACAGAAGGAGGGGAAGCCTGTGACAAGGGAGGACTTTGAAGGCCGCGTCCTGGATGCGCGGGAAAAGCTGTACCGCGTGGCCAGAAGCTACCTTCAAGGGGAGCAGGACTGCCTGGACGCGGTGTCCGAGGCGGTGCTCAGGGCCTGGCAGAAGCGTTCGACCCTTCGCCGGGAGGAATACTTCGACACATGGCTCATGCGCATTCTGATGCGGGAATGTGTCAACATCCAGCGAAGGCAAAAACGCGTGGTGCCCGTGGAGAGTGTGCCGGAGATGCCCGCCCCCGACGGGAGCGCCGCCGCCTTGCGCGACGCGCTGGACGCCCTGCCCCAGAAGCTGCGCACCGTGACGGTGCTGCACTATATGGAGGGGTACGACGTTTCGGAGCTGTCGCGGCTGCTGCATATCCCCAAAGGAACCGTCACCTCCCGGCTGCACATGGCCCGTGGACGCCTGCGGGAGATTTTGAAGGAGGATATCGAATGAAACGATCTGAGTGGCAGCGCGCATACGATCCGGACCCCGTCCGGCTGGAGGCGCGCGTGCGGCATACGCTGGCAAATCTGGACGCGACCCCGGCCGCACGGCCGCGCGCGCTGCGCACGGCGCTGATTGCGGCGCTGGTGCTGGCGCTCCTGGGCGGCATTGCGCTGGCGGTGTATGAGAGCCGCACGGCCGACCTGGCGGGGTGGTTCGGCGGCGAGGAGAGAAAGGACGAACTGCTTTCGGGCGACATCGCGCCCTCGGGCGAGAGCACACGGCTGGGCGATGTGATCTATACGCTGGATGACGTGATCTACAAGGACGGCACGATCTACGGTAGCGGGGTCATCCGCGCGGCGGAGGACGCCAACATCGTGCTGATTGACGAAAATTCGGGCATTCATGAGCCCGCGGGCTATCCCCTGCACTATGGCAAGGACTACACCGTGCCCGACGACGCACCCAGCTATGTGGAGCTGGCGCAGGAGCGGGGAGCCAGGCTCATTCTGGCCAAATGCGTGGCAGACGGTGTGCTGGATGAAAATGGCGAGCCGGACAGCGTCGGCTACGACCAGATTCCCCAGTCGGACGGAACGATTCGCTTCTATTTCGAGTTCGCGGGCCGCGAGGGCGGCATCGAGCGCGCAGAGAGCTATGACGTGATCCTCTCCATCGCCAACTGGGAGGTCACACCCGAGGGTGAATGGCTGCGCGAGGACCCTGACAACACCTGGCTCAAGGACGAATGGGTCGTGACGGTCACGCCCGAAATGAAAGGAGAGGCCCAATGAAAAAACGTGGACTTTGCATCGCGCTGTGCCTGTGCCTGCTGACGGGCGCCCTGCCTGCGCTGGCGCAGGACGGCGGCGCGCTGCGCGTGCTCAATGACGGCTGGTTCGTCAGCGAGGATTATCTGGCGCAGTACCCGGACCGAAGCCTGGAACTGATCCCCGCCGAGTATCTTGACAACGGCATCGACACCAACCTCCGGGAACTGATCTTCACCACCGATTGGGATGTGGCCCGCATCACGACGGACGAGCTCACCCTTCGGGAGCTGGACGAGGCCGGGCTGCTCATGGACCTGACGGAGCTGTTCGGGGAGGAGAAGCTCTATCCCGCCGTGCGCGGGGCGGTCACGGTGGATGGCCGCATGATGGGCGTGCCCACGATGGGCTGGTACATGGGCGCCCGTTACAGGATGCAATGGCTGGATGGGGACCCCTACGGCCTGGGGGAAAAGCTGGGGCTTACGGAGGCGGACGAGCCGCATACCTATGCGGAGCTCTACGCCCTTGCGCAGAAGTATTTTGCGCTGGACGCGGAAACGCGGCGTGGCATCCTCTTTTTCGATGGCATGCTGAATGGTCAGGCAGGCGTTCTGCTGCTTTCGAGCTTCATTCAGCAATATGCCGGGGAGTTTGCGGACGCAGAGGGAAACGTCGATTATGATACCGACGCCTTCCGCGACGGGGTCCGGCAGATCGAGGAACTGACGGCGCTGCTTGGCGACAACCTCAAACCCCTCTACAACGAGGGCTCCACCACGCTGTACATGCTGGTCAGCGACGCGGCCAACCACCCGCTGGGGAACGAGACGCTGTTTTCCGTCGGGACGGAGCGAAAGGTGCCCATGCGGCTGGAGGTATGGGTTATGAATGCGCAGACCGGCAAGGCGGACGAAGCTGCCGACTACATCCGCGCGGCCATGGCGCGCAGCGCCCCCGAATTTGCCCCGGCGCTGTACGAGGAATATGACTATGTCGCCCTGCTGCGCGCCAGCCTCGACCGCGACATCGAGGCCCAGAAGGAGCAAAACGAGGCCCAGAGCGTGATCGACGAGCTCATCCGCCTGCGCGATGCCGGCGAGGCCGACGGGCGCTACTACAGCCGGGAACAGCTCGAGCGCTACCGCACGGAGGTTGCCCCCTACCTGATCTTCCCGAGCTGCGGGTATGTGGACGGATGGACGCCCGCAAACAGTTACATGAAAGGCAAGCTGGACATGGACGGGCTGATCGCGGAGCTGAACAACCGGTGAACGAAACACCGCGCATGCCTTTGGGGGCGCGCTTCGGAAGCGGAGCGCGTCCCTTTTTTCGCGCCACGCGCGCTTGTGTGAAATCCATGTGAGAAATCCGCCAAATCGCTTTTGTGGCGCAGTCTCCCCGTGTATAATGTAACACACAAAAATAGCCGGGAGAGTGAAAGACGATGAGACGAATGGTAAGCGTGATACTCACCGTGGCGTTCATGCTGGGCGCCTTTGCCGCGTCCGCTGAGGGGACCGGGGCGCTGGACGCCTTCACCGCCCTGACCGGACAGCAGGCCCAGATCAACGACCCGGGAAAGACCAACGCCGAGTACCTTGCGGATATCATGGCGGGCGTTTACGCTGCAAAGCCCGCGGATACCACGGCAGCCGCCGCGATGGCCCCCGCGTTGCCGTATCTTTCGGGTATCAGCACGCGTGATATCGCCGCTTTTGCCTCGGCAAACCAGTATCCCGTGCGTCAGGTGCGCAACGCGTACTACAAGGCGCTGGCCAACGTGTTTCACGCGGAGGTGCTGTGCAACCCCGCATCCGAGGAGCAGTACCGCAACGTGCAGGTGCTCCTTTCCCTGTTCCTTGAGGATGACGCCACCGCGGATTCCGCGTCGCGCGAGGCCATCCGCAACAGCATGAACGCCACGAACGCCGCCGTCATCGCCGCCGGATACGGCCTGCCCGCCGGATTTGTGGAATTTGTGGTGATGGACGAAAACTGGGACGACGACAGCTGGGAGAACGACGATGACTGGCGCGCCGCCGTGGGCTGGGACGACGACGATATCTACGAGGACAGCAACGACGACCTTGCCCTGGGCGACAGGGACACGGCGGATTCCTACCGCATTGCGGAGATGCAGGAGCGTCTGATTGCGCTGGGCTATCTGACCGGCAAAGCCGACGGCGTGTTCGGTGAGCAGACCGAAGCGGCGCTGATTCAGTATCAGCTGGCCAACGGCGCGCCCGCTACCGGCGTGTTTGACGACGACGATTACGACGACATGCTGTCCGCGGACGTGGTGGCCCGCTGGGATTACGACAACAGCTTCGATTACGACGATACGCCGGACGTTCAGGACTCTCCGGACCCTGCGCCCGCTCCCGCCCCCGCTCCCACAAGGCAGGATTCTCCGGACAATTCCCCCGATTATGATTCCTCCTACGATTCTTCCGGCGATTCTCCCGACTATGAAGACAGCTAACCACATCCCATTTCAGCGGGAACGCAGGGCAGGGCATGCCCTGCGTTCTTTTCGAGGAGCACTGTCCACGCCGCGCGGAAGGCAGCTTGCGCAAAACGCCGTGCTTTTGGCCGTGGCGGTGCTTGCGCTGCTGGCGCTGACGCTTACGGAGCAGTTCCGCGCGCCGCAGGAAGACGCGGTTGCGGGCGGCGCGGACGCTGCTCCGCCGTCTGAAGGCGGCGCGCTTCCCGTCCTGTCCATCGTTACGGAAAACGGACGTCTGCCCAACGGGGAGGACCTTTCCGCCCGCCTTACGCTGCTTCTTCCGGACGGGACGGAGTTTCAGACAATTTCCACGCGCATCGAAATCAACGAGCGTGGAAATACCAGCCGCCGCTTTCCAAAGAAAAGCTACCGTGTTAAAATAGTGGATGAGGAGGGGCAAAAACAGGACCTGTCCATCGCGGGCCTGCGCAGCGACGACGACTGGATTCTCAACCCGCTGTACACGGACACCTCCAAGATTCGAGAGGCGCTGGCCTACGACCTGTGGGCCCGGATGAATTCGTCTGGGCAGGCGGCGGCCGGCTCGCGCATGCGCTACGCCGAGATTTATTTCAACGGGCAATACTGGGGGCTTTACGGCGTTCAGGAGCGCATGGATCGCAAGCAGGTAGATGCCGATAAGCGCGGCGGCGTCCTCTACAAGGTGGCCGCCAACGACCGCCCCACCGTGGAGGAACTGCTGGACTGCACAAGCCCGGAGCGCTGCGCGGGCTTTGAACTGACATTCTGCGGCGCGGGCGTGAAGGACCCTTGGGAGCCGGCGGCGGCGTACATGGCCTTTCTGGAGGGGGAAAGCTGCGGTGTGGACGCGCGGCTGTCCACGGCCAACGTGATCGACTACGGCCTGTGGGCCATGCTCACGCAGGCGCACGATTGCCACTTCAAGAACCAGTACCTCAACTGCGTGTACGGAAACGGCTATACCCTGTACAAAATCCCGTGGGATCTGAACAACACCTTTGGCGATGTGTGGCTCAACGCGGCAGAGGAAAGCAACCATACCGGATACAAAATTGGCGATCTGGTGATGGACGGGGCTTTCAGCATGCTGCTGGATACCGGCGGGGAAGAAGCGCTCCGCGCCGTTGAGGAACGGTGGAGGGAGTTGCGCCGGGAGACGATTACGCTTGAGGGGCTGCTCGAAAGGGCCCATGAGCTTTACGCGCCGCTGCGCTCCGCCATTGAACGCGACAGCGCGCGCTGGCCCTCCTGCGGCATGGGCAACGGAAACGCGGCCAATATTCGGGATATCGAGGCGTATTTCCGGGCGATTCTGCCCCGGATGGATGCGTTCGTCTCCGGGCTTGCGGCGCGCCAGTAAAGCAAAAGGGAGGAATGCGACATGGCGGCGATATGGATCGTGGAGGATGACCCCAAGATCGGGCTGCTGATTGAAATGACTGTGCGAAAGACCGGACACGCCGCCGTGAGGATGCCGGACGCGGTGGCGCTTGAGCGCGCGCTGAAAAAGCAGGTCCCGCCGGACCTGCTGCTGCTGGATTTGATGCTTCGGGAAAAGAATGGCTTTGCCGTTATGAAGGAATGGAAGGCCCGGGCCGAAACGCGCAGGATCCCCGTCATCATCATCTCGGCCCGCAGCGCGGAGCACGACAAGGTGATGGGGCTGGAGCTGGGCGCTGAGGACTACATCACCAAGCCCTTTGGCGTGCGCGAATTGCAGGCGCGCGTACAGGCCGCGCTGCGCCGCCTGCCCGCCAGCGTGGAAAAGCTGTGCGTGGGCGCGCTGACGCTGCTGCCCGCCACGCGCGAGGCCTACGTGGACGGGAACCGGGTCGACCTGACACAGAAGGAGTTTGAGCTGCTGTTGTATCTGGCCCGCCACGCGGATTCCACCGTGACGCGCGCCATGCTGGTCCGCGACATTTGGGGCTATGCCACCGAGGAGGACAACTCCCGCACGGTGGATTCCCATATCAAAACGCTGCGCCTGAAGTTGGGGGACGCGGCCGGCGAACCCCGCTTTATCCAGACCGTCCGCGGGACAGGCTACCGGCTGATGCGCGGAGAACAGCCATGAAACGCAGCCTGCGCGGGCTTTACTGGGTGGCCATCGCCTGCATGCTGGTCATGGCCGTGGTGGCCGTGGCGCTGCTGCTGGACTTTCGTGTGAAGGACCGCAGCGAAAGCCTGCGCGATATTCTGGAGGCCGTTTCGGCGTGGACGCTGGAAAGCCGGGACGACCTGCAAAGCCATGCCAACCATATAGCGTCCGTGTCAGCCCCGGTGCGGGTGACCTTTTTAAGCGAGGCGGGAACGGTGATCGCCGACAGCGAGCACGACGCGGCTTCGATGGAAAATCATCTGGACCGGCCGGAGGTTGCCGCGGCGCTTCAGGGCGGGGTGGGCGAGAGCCTGCGCCTGTCCGATACGCAGTTAGCGTTTATGATGTACGCCGCCAAGCGTATCGCCCCTGGCGTGATCCTGCGGCTGGGCTATCCCGTTGAAATCATCAGCCATACGCTGCTGTTTTACAGCATAGGCGTGGTCGCGCTGGCCATCATCCTCTATATCCTTCAGCGCAGAAGGCTGACGCGCTTCGCCGTGGCGATGGTGCGCCAGATGGACGACGTGCGGCGGCTTCTGGAGGGCGCGACCACAGATCCCACCGCGGTGTTCCCCGAGCTTCAGCCGGCGCTGGAGCATATCGCCTATCTGGCAAAGCGTCTCAACAGCGACCTTGCGGAGATCAACCGCACCCTGTCGCTTCGGGACGATTTTGTGGCGAACGCCTCGCACGAGCTGCGCAGCCCGTTGACCTCCATCATGGGCTTTGCGGAAATGCTGGGCGAGGGGCTGGCCGATACGCCTGAGGAGCAGGCGCTGTGCCTTCAGACGATTCGCGGGGAATGCGAACGCATGCTGGACGTAGTGGAGGACGTGCTGCTGCTTTCGCGCGCCGAACGGGAGCAGGGGCTGACGCGCGAGCATGTGGATGTGGAACGGGTGGTTGAGGAGGTGCGCCGCGCTCTTGCGCCGCAGGCGGCGCAGAAGAGGATATCCATCGTCAGCGAGGGCGCGCTTACCTTATGGGCCGTGGAAAAGGACCTGTGGGAGATTCTTCATAACCTGATGGGCAACGCCATACGCTACGGCCGCAGGGGCGGTCATGTGAAAATTCTGCTGCGCCAGCGATGCATCATCGTGGAGGACGATGGCATCGGCATTGAAAAAAAGCATCTGCCCTATCTGTTCGAGCAGTTCTACCGCGTGGACCAGTCCAGAGACCCGGAGGTGCGCGGAACGGGACTCGGCCTTTCCATCGTGCGCACACTTGCGGAGCGCAACGGCGCGACCGTCGGGGTGGAAAGCTGTCCGGGCAGGGGCAGCCGCTTTACGGTCTGCTTTGAGCAGAAGCAGGACGGCGATTGAGGCGCGTTTTGGCGATACGCCTGCAAGAGAAGCGGGCTATGCCGCACTTCTCAGACCAGCTCCAGCGACGGCACGGCGTTCAGCTCCAGCGGCGCCAGCTCGCCCTTTTTCAGGCGATAATAGGCCGCCGAACCGATCATCGCGGCGTTGTCGGTGCACAGCCACAACTCCGGCATGCACAGGCGAAAACCCCGTTTGGCCGCGAGCGCCGTCATCTGCGCGCGCAGGCGGCGGTTGGCGCTTACGCCGCCCGCCAGACACAGTGTGTCAAGCCCACTGTCCTCAAGAGCCAGCATAGCGCGCTCGCACAGCGTGTCCACCACCGCGCGCTCGAAGCTGGCGGCCAGGTCGGCACGGGGCAGGGCCTCGCCCTTCTGCTCCATCTTGTGGCAGGCGTTGAGAAAGGCGGTCTTGAGGCCCGAAAAGCTGAAGTCGTACCGCCCGTCCGGATGGGGATGGGGCAGGGGCAGGAAGGTGCCGTCACCGCCCTCGGCCAGCCTGGAGAGCAGCGGACCGCCGGGGTAGTTGAGCCCCAGCACCCGCGCGGCCTTGTCGAAGGCCTCGCCCGCCGCGTCGTCCACGGTTTGCCCCAGCAGGGTATAGTCGCCGTAGGCATTCACGCGGGTAAGGTGGCTGTGCCCGCCGCTGACCACCAGGCACAAGAACGGCGGCTCCAGGTCCGGCGTGGTCAGGAAGTTGGCGCTGACATGTCCCTCGATATGGTTGACGGGGATGAGCGGCAGGCGCGTGGTATAGCTCAACCCCTTCATGCAGTTGACGCCGGTGAGCAGCGCGCCCACCAGCCCCGGCCCGTAGGTCACGGCCAGCGCGTCCACGTCCGAAAGGGCCATGCCCGCTTCCTGAAGCGCCCGGTCGATCACCCGATCACAGGCGTCCATGTGCGCCCGGCTGGCGATTTCCGGCACCACACCGCCGTAGAGCGCATGGGTATCGACCTGGGAAAAGATGACGCTGCTGACGATGTGCCGTCCGTTTTCCACAATGGCGGCGGCGGTCTCGTCGCAGCTGGATTCCATGGCCAGGATACGAACGGAAGCCTTGCTCTGCAAGGCTTCCAGTTTTTCTTTCATTTCGCGTTGCATCTGCACGGAAAAGGGCCTCCTTAGCGGTTTGAGCCGCCGGCGGACTCGGCGCGCGACTGGGCGATGCGCGCGCTTACCGGCGAGAGAATCAGGGGCAGCACCAGCACCGCCGCCAGCATCAGCACCAGCATCAGCAGGACGGGCGGCAGATAAGCCGAAAACAGGGTTTCCGGGAACAGCTGCATCACCAGCTCATCCGCGGGGAAAATGCCGTCGGGGATAAGCGTGCGGTGCAGCATCTCCCACATGCCGCCAAAATCCAGGCTGGCCCACAGGCCCACCCCTGCAATGAGCAGCAGCGGCAGAATCGTTCCTGCGTAATACCCCTGCGTTGAAAATCCGCCCCGGCGGCCAGAGGTGGCCAGCGCCCAGGCCAGCAGCGCGACCGCCGCCACCGTGCCGCACACAAGCAGCGTAGAAGCGGCGCTCACCCAGCCCTTGACCGTAACCATGTGGTCGCGGAAATTCTGAGGGATGAAGCGGCTGGCCGGGAAGCCTGCCACCGTGATGCTGGGTTCCCAGCTGTCCTGCGCGTCGGTGAGGAAGAGAATGGTTTCCTCCGCGAAGCTGCGCATGCTGTCCGCGTCCATGCCCAGGGCGGCATAATCCACGTTTTCCAGCAAGGCGGTTTCAAAAAGCTGCCGGTCTACGGCGTTGAAGTAGACGCAGGCTCCGGCGGCTACCAGCACCAGCAGGAAGGATGCAAGGAAGCAGCGGAAAAACGCGCCGCGATGCGTCTGCCCTGCCGGGCCCCTGTCATACGCCATGTGCTTTCCTCCCTGCTTACTGCATTTTCAGGTAGGCGGTAATAAAGCCGTCGAGGTTGCCATCCATCACGTCGTCCACATTGCCGCTCTCATAGCCGGTACGGTGGTCCTTGACCATGGTGTAGGGCTGGAACACGTAGGAGCGAATCTGGCTGCCCCATTCGATCTTCTTCATCTCGCCCTTGATGTCGGCCATCTGCTCTTCCTTCTCGCGCTCGCGCAGCTCCAGCAGGCGGCTTTTGAGGATGCGCAGGCAGACCTCGCGGTTCTGCACCTGGCTGCGTTCGTTCTGGCACTGAGCCACGATGCCGGTGGGAATGTGCGTCATGCGCACGGCGCTGTCGGTGCGGTTGACGTGCTGGCCGCCCGCGCCGCCCGCGCGGTAGGTGTCGATGCGCACATCCTCCATGTTGATTTCAAAGTCCTGATCGTCCTCCAGAATGGGGGATACGTCCAGGGAGCTGAAGGAGGTGTGGCGGCGCGCGTTGGCGTCAAAGGGGGAGATGCGCACCAGCCGGTGCACGCCCTTTTCGCTTCTGAGAAAACCGTAAGCGTTTTCTCCGTCCACCTGAAAGGTCACGCTCTTGATGCCGGCCTCGTCGCCGTCCAGCAGGTCGTTGACCGTCACCTTGAAGCCGTGCCGCTCGCAGTAGCGGGTGTACATGCGGTAGAGCATCTGCGTCCAGTCCTGGGCTTCGGTGCCGCCCGCTCCCGCGTGCAGCGAAAGCACGGCGTTGCAGCTGTCATAGTCGCCGCGCATGAGCGTTTCCAACTCCAATGCATCCGCGTCCTTGGAAAGGCTCTCCAGCTCCTGCTCGCATTCGGCGGCGATTCCTTCGTCCTCGTCCTCGGAAAGCAGCTCCAGCATGGCCTCCACATCATCGGCACGGGTTTCCAGCCGCTTGACATGGTCGAGCTTGCTTTCAATATGGCTTACCTTGCGGTTGACCGCGGTGGAACGCTCCAGATTGTTCCAGAATTCCGGGGCGTTCATCTCTTCCTTCAGTTCCGCCAGCTCCTCGCGCAGATGGGGGAGCTTGAGCGCGTCGGCAGCCTTGGCCACGGTGTCGCGCAGACGGGCAAGGTCCTGTTTCATCCGTTCCTGATCAATCATACCGTCACTTCCTTACTGGGCGCCGGGCGCCCCTGACTCCGCATTTCATGGCCATGGGCCCGGTCTATTTGCCCGCACCGCAGCAGTGCTTGTACTTCTTGCCGCTGCCGCAGGGGCAGGGCTGGTTACGGCCGGGCGCGCCGGGCATGGCCTTGTTGGTGGGCGCGCCCCCCTTCTTGGCCTGTCCGTTGGTGTTTTCCGCACCCTGCAGGCCGGCCTTGGCGGCATCCAGATTGACGGTGCGGCGGCGTTCCGGCAGGCGTTCCACGCGGGCCTGATACAGACGGCGCACGGTTTCTTCACGGATGAAGTGCACCATGTCGTTGAACATGTCATAACTCTCCATCCGGTATTCCTGCACGGGGTCGCGCTGACCATAGGCGCGCAGGCCGATGCCGTCGCGCAGGTCGTCCATGGCGTCGATGTGGTCCATCCAGTGATGGTCGATGGCGGAGAGCAGCACCACGCGCTCAAACTCGCGCATATCGATGCCCATGCCGGAAAGCAGCGCCTCGCGCTCGGCATAGAAGGCCTCGGCGTCGGCGTAGAGGAGCTTGACGAGCTCCTCGGGCTCGTCCATGGTCTTGATGGCGTCGGCATGACGGTCGAAGGTGCCGGGCTTCAGGCACAGCTTTTCCAGGTAATCACGTGCGTCATCGATGGACCAGTCGAAGCTGCCCTCGCCGGTGAAGTTGCGCTCGGCGGTGGAATCGATCAGCTTGTGCACCATGTCGATGATGTTCTGACGCACGTCGTGACCCATGAGAATGTCGCGGCGCTGGCCGTAGATGAGCTCACGCTGCTTGTTCATCACGTCGTCATATTGCAGGACGCTCTTGCGGATGGAGTAGTTGCGGCCCTCGATGCGCTTCTGGGCGGCCTCGATCTGCTTGGTGAGCATGCCGGCTTCCAGCGGCTGATCCTCGGTCATGCCCAGTTTTTCGATCATGGGGGCGATGCGCTCGGAGCCAAAGAGGCGCATCACGTCGTCCTCCAGGCTGATAAAGAACTGCGTGCTGCCGGGGTCGCCCTGGCGGCCGGCGCGGCCGCGCAGCTGGTTGTCGATGCGGCGGCTCTCGTGACGCTCGGTGCCGATGATGTGCAGGCCGCCCAGCGCCATCACGCGCTCGTGCTCGGCGTCGGTTTCCTTCTTGAAGCCCTCATAAAGCTCGCGGTAGCGTTTGCGCGCGTCCAGCACCACCTGATCGACGTTTTCGTTGTGGCCGGTGGCCGCCTCAATGATTTCGTCAGGGTAGTTTTCCTGCCGCATGGCGCGGCGGGCCAGGAAGTCCGGGTTGCCGCCGAGGAGAATGTCGGTTCCGCGGCCGGCCATGTTGGTGGCGATGGTCACGGCCCCCACGTGACCGGCCTGGGCCACGATCTCGGCTTCCTTCTGGTGATTCTTGGCGTTGAGCACCTCGTGGCTCACGCCGCGCAGCTTGATGAGGTGGGAGAGCATCTCGCTGGTCTCCACGTTCACGGTGCCCACCAGAATGGGCTGGCCGGTCTGGTGGCGCTTGACGATTTCCTCCACCACGGCATTGAACTTGCCGCGCTTGGTCTTGTAGACCATGTCGTTGAGGTCCTTGCGGATCATGGGCTTGTTGGTGGGGATCTGCACCACGTCCAGGTTGTAGATGCCCTGGAACTCCTCCTCCTCGGTCTTGGCGGTGCCGGTCATGCCGCTGATCTTTTTATACATGCGGAAGTAGTTCTGGAAGGTGATGGTGGCCAGCGTCTTGCTCTCGCGCTCCACCTTCACATGCTCCTTGGCCTCGATGGCCTGATGCAGGCCGTCGGAGTAGCGGCGGCCCACCATCAGACGGCCGGTGAACTCGTCCACGATGATGACCTCGCCGTTTTGCACCACGTAGTCCACATCGCGCTTCATGATGGCATGAGCCTTGAGCGCGGCCAGGATATGATGGTAAAGCTCGGCGTTGTCCAGATCGGCGATGTTTTCCACGTTGAAGGCACGCTGCGCCTTGGCGATGCCCTGCTCGGTGAGGGAGACGGCCTTTTCCTTTTCGGCAATGGTGTAGTCCTCCTCATTCTTGAGGCGGCTGACGAACTGATTGGCCTTCTCATACAGGTCGGTGGACTTGTCGCCCTGGCCGGAGATGATCAGCGGCGTGCGCGCCTCGTCGATCAGGATGGAGTCCACCTCGTCCACAATGGCGTAGACGTGGCCGCGCTGCACCATGTCGCGCTCATGGATGACCATGTTGTCGCGCAGGTAGTCAAAGCCCATCTCGTTGTTGGTGCCGTAGGTGATGTCGCAGGCATAGGCGGCGCGGCGCTGGGCATTGTCCAGGTCGTGCACGATCAGGCCCACGGTAAGGCCCATGAATTTATAGATTTTGCCCATCCATTCGCTGTCGCGGCGGGCCAGGTAGTCGTTGACAGTGACGATGTGGACGCCCTCGCCGGTCAGGGCGTTTAAGTAGGCGGGCAGGGTGGCCACCAGGGTTTTGCCCTCGCCGGTCTTCATCTCCGCGATGCGGCCCTGATGCAGGCATACGCCGCCAATCACCTGCACCGGATAGGGACGCATGCCCACGGTGCGATCGGCGGCTTCGCGGCAGGCGGCAAAGGCGTCGGGCAGAATATCGTCCAGCGTTTCGCCGGCTTTGAGGCGCTGCTTGAACTCCGGCGTCTTGGCCTGGAGCTGCTCGTCCGTCAGCGCGCGATATTCGGCCTCCTTGGCCAGCACCTGGTCGGCAATCTTTTGCAGGCGCCTGACCTCGGCTTCATTGCTCTGGCCAAGCAGCTTCTTGAATACTTCCATCATTCCCAAGGCGGTAAGTCTCCTTACTAATGGCGATGATGCGTCAAGCGCATCATAACTCATCCTATATTATAGCATGGACATGAGGGAGGCGCAAGCACAGGAGGACAGGGCGGCTTGCGCATCGGCATGCCCGCATGATATACTGTCCCCATCAAGCAAGATACGTAAGGGGGCGCGATGCCATGAACAACCCGCGTGGCCGGTGGATGGCGGCAGGTTTGTTGGCGGCGCTTTGCATAGGCTGCCTGGGGGCGCTGTTTGGCGGCACGCGCGAGGCGGGCTACCGCTTCTTATGGGCGGCCGCTCTTGCAGCGCTGACCGTGTTGGGTGGACGGTGCCTGAACCTTCCGGACCGGCGGGAGCGGCGCTGCTTCATGGCGCTGGGCACGCTGATGGCCGGCGCGCAGGCGCTGGGGCTGCGGCTGGAGCTGTCCGGGTACACAGGCGTGACGGGGCTGCTGCTGTGCGTGGGCGCGGGCGTGGGCGCGGGGCCTGCGGCGGGCTGCGCACTGGCCGCGGCGTGGCGGGGGCTGTGCGCGCTGCCGCTGGGCCCGAAGGAACGGCGACGGAGCACGCGCCAGGTCGCATGGGGCTGCGCTGCACTGATCTTCGTATGCTGGCTGCCGGTGATGCTGGCCTATTGGCCGGGAATATCAGCCTATGATATTTATACCCAGATTTTCGAGGTTTTTGAGGACGATTACACCAACCGAAATCCCCTTCTGCACACGCTGATTCTGGGCGCTTTCTACCGTCTGGGCGAGGGGCTGGGCAGCGCAGCGCTGGGCTATGCGCTGTTCATTCTGATGCAGATGGCGGTCATGGCGGGGGCGTATGGCGCGGCGATGGGCTATCTGTGGCGCATCGGCGCGCCCAGGGCGGTTTTTTGGACGGCACTGGTCCTGTTTGCGCTGTTTCCGGTGCATGCCATGCTCGCAATCAGCGACACCAAGGACGGCTTTTTTGTGGCGCTGCTGGTGCTGGTTGTCATTCGCTTCCACCGTCTGTTGGAGGACCCCTCGCTCATGCGCAGGCCGGGGTTTGTCGCGGGGTTTGCGGCGCTGGGCGCGCTGATGTGCATGATGCGCAACAACGCCTTTGCCGGCATTTTGGTGGCACTCGTGGCGGGATTGGTCGCGCTTGGCAAGGAAGGCCGCCTGCGGCTGTGCGCACTGATGCTTGGAACGCTGGTGCTCTATCAGGGCGCGCTGAACGGGCTGAAAGCGGCCTTTGACGCCTCCGGCACGCTGGCAACCGAGCTGGTGAGCGTGCAAAGCCAGCAGATGGGCCGTGTGTACGCCTTTTATCACGAGAGCGAGCCGGACGACAGCTACGAAATCGCTACCTGGCTGCCCACCGTGGAGGATTATACCCCCTATACCGCCGATCCACTCAAGACCTTTGCGATCGTGGACAAGCCGGAGCGCATGTGGGGGTTTCTCAAGCTGTGGGGGCGGGTGGGGCTGCGCCATCCGATCACGTATCTGGACGCGTGGCTGCTCAACACCTGCGGCTACTGGTATCTGGACGACACGACCCATGCCCGCATCTATGGGGAAGGGGCGGACACGCACCTGGGTTACCTGCTCAGCGGCCAGGCAGAAACGGTCGGGCTGGCCTCGGACGGGTACCTGCCGGGATTGCGCGCACTGTATGAAAGCCTGTTCTCAGCCAACGAGTACCAGCGGATTCCGGTGCTGTCACTGCTGTTTGCACCAGCGTTGTGGGTGTGGCTGGCGGCGCTTGTGGGCGTGGGCGCGGCCTCCCGCCGCGACCGCCGCACGCTGGCGCTGCTGGCGCTGCCGGTGGGGTGCTTCCTGCCGCTGCTACTGGGCGCGTGTGTGCTGATTCGCTACGCCTATCCACTTGTGGCGTGCGTGCCGCTGGTGCTGGGATGCGCTCTGGCGCGGGAGAGGAGGGAAGCCCGATGACGGTGGTTTATGCGCGCCTTGCGCTGTTGCTGCTTTCGTACTGGGGGTATTACCGGGCGCTATGCGTGTGGACCCGGATGGAGCGCACGTTTATACCGCTGTTTGTGCTGTCGCTGCAGGCGGTGCTGATCTTCCTGGCGGGGCTGGCCGGGTGGATGTATCCGATGGCCTGCCTCTTGTATGGCGGAGGTGTTGCGGCGCTGGCATTGAGCTTTGTTCCGCGCCTGAACGGAGGGCGCAGGGCTGACTACCCTGCGGGACTGTGGCTGCTGATGGCGCTGGTAGTCTATGCCGTGTTTCTGCTGCACGGCTGCGTGCTCACCTACAATGATGATTTTTCGCACTGGGGACTGATCGTGCGCACGATGCTCGTGGAAGATGGATTCCCGGCTGCGGGCGATCCGCTGATCACCTTCACTTCCTATCCGCCCGGCACGGCCTGCCTGATCTATTATGTGTGCCGCATGGTCACGGGGCAGGCGGCCTGCGAATGGGGGATGCTGATGGCGCAGTCTGCGCTGCTGCTCAGCTGCGTGGCGCCCATCGCGGCGCTGGGCGGAAAGCGCCCATGGCGTGCGCTGGTTGCGGCGCTGACAGCGGCGTGGTTTGCCGTGGGAACCGGCGTGAGTCTGTATGAGCTGATGGTGGACAATGTGATGCCCATGATGGCGGTGGCCTGCATTGCGCTCATCGCATTGCATGGGCAGGAGGAGGGCGGCCGCTTCTGGGAGGCGGCGCTGCTTGCGCCGCTGGGACTTATGGTGCTGGTGAAGAACAGCGCGTTTGTGTTTGCGCTGTTTGTATACCTGGCTTATCTGGCCCTGCGGCGGCCGCGTACGCTCAAGGCCTGGCTGGCAACGCTGCCGTTGCTGCTGCCGGCGTTGCTGCTGCCCTTGTGGCGGGTTCATGCACTTGAGGTGGATCCGGGCATGGCCAAAAGCATGCATGCCATGTCGGGGGCGTATTTCCAGAGAATCCTGGCGGACAAAACCGTTTCGGATGTGCTGGATACCATTCATCTGATGAAGGAACGTACCCTGGGCGAAACCTACGTGGCGTTCCTGGCCGGCATTGGGCTGGCCGTGGCCGCGGCGCTGCGGATGGCGCGCGTGCGGCTGGATGCGCACGCGCGGCTGTTGCCGTGGCTGAATATCCTGTTCTATGGTGTGTACCAGTTTGGGCTGATGTGCATGTACATCGTCAGCATGCATGTAGTGGAAGCATCGCTGCTGATTCAATACGATCGCTACGAAAGTTCCATCCGCCTGCTGATGACGGGAGTGCTGCTGATCTATGGCCTGTGCGCGGCGCGGGCTGTAAGCGCGCGATGCTCGCAGGGCCGGTGGGTGGCTGGTACGGTGGTGGTCATCCTTTGCGTGGGATGCGTGGCAGTGGGCCGTCCGTCTGCGGACGCGCTCCGGCCCGTGGATCAATCCGGCGAGCTGCGCGTACGGCTGGAAAGCGTGCTGGCCGAATGCCCCCGCGATGAAAACCTGCGTTACCTTCAGGCGATCGCTTCGCCGGATTTCCGGGCTGACGCGCATTATTGTGCGCGGTACCTGCTGAAAAACCCCAACGTGCGTACCGCCAACGTCTATGAGGGCGTCTATGACGAGGCATGGTACGAAAGCGTGTGGCAGGATTATGATTATCTGATCGTACTGGACCATTATCCCGCTGTGGATGCGTTCGTTCAGGCGCATTTCCCGGATCAGGCGGACCGGCAGGTCATCGCCCTGCATGAAAAATGAAGAAATCAAAGGCGGCGCGAGACGGAATTTTTTCCGACTCGCGCCGCTCTTTCTGTTTTTGTTCAGATAACGAACTGCTCCATGTACCGCTTGGAAAGGCGCAGGGAGTCCAGCACTCTTTCGCGGCTGCCCTCGAAGGACCGGTCCTCGACCTCGATGCAGGTATAGCCGTCGTAGCCGATGTCGGTCAGCGCCGATACGTAGCGGCCCCAGTCCACATCGCCCAGGCCGGGCAGCTTGGGGCTCATGTAGTCCAGCGGATAGGCCATGGTGCCCACCTGGCGCAGCTTCTCGGGGAAGAGCTTGATATCCTTGTAATGGACATGGAAAATCTTGTCCTTAAATTCGTAGATGGGCTGGATATAGTCCATCATCTGCCATACGAAGTGCGAGGGATCGTAATTGATGCCCAGGTTGGGAGAAGGCAGCCGCTCGAATACCTTGCGCCAGATTGCCGGGGTGGTCATCAGGTTCTGACCGCCGGGCCATTGGTCCGGACCAAAGAGCATGGGGCAGTTTTCAATGGCTACGCGCACGCCCAGTTCCTCGGCCAACTTGAGGATGGGCGGCCAAACCTGGCACATGAGATCGAGGTTCTCCTCCATGGTCTTGGTCTGGTCGCGGCCGATGAAGGTGGTCACCAGGTTCACGCCCAGCCGGTGGCTGGCACGGATGACCTTCTTGAGGTGCTCCACGGCGGCGGCGCGCTTTTCCAGGTCGCCGTCCAGGGTGTTGGGGTAGTATGCCAGGGCGGAGATTTCCACCCCGCGCTCCTTGAGATAGCTGTGGATGTAGTTCACCTGCTCGTCGTCCAGCGCGTCCACGTCAATGTGGCTGACGCCCGCGTAGCGGCGTTCCGCCTTCCCGGCGGGCCAGCAGGCTACTTCGACACACTGGTAACCCATCTCCGCAGCTGTGTCCACCATGCCTTCAAATGTCCATCCATCCAGAATTGCACTTACAAAACCCAGTTTCATAATTACAAGTCCCTCCCGTTTTCCCGATGCTCGGGGTCGTGTTTATACGGAATCGCGGAGCACAAGCTCCGTTTCCAGCAGAAAATGGCGCGGCTCGTCCGAGGCGGGGTTCATGATGCGCTCGGATAATACCTCGCAGGCCATATAGCCCAGCTGAAAGCGCGGCAGGCTGACGGCCGCCACACTGGGGTGGCTCATTTGGGAGATGTAGGTGTTGTCAAAGCCGATCAGCGCCAGGTCGTCGGGAATGCGGATGCCCTCGGAGGTGGCGGCCTTGACCACGGCGGCGGCATACATGTCGCTGGCGGCCAGAATCGCGTCCGGACGCTCGCTGGCAAGCAGCATCTGCCGCGCCACGGCCAGCGAGCTGTCAAAGCCCATTTCCGTCACGTTCGCCACCAGCGCGCCGTCCACCGTGAGGCCCGCATGCCGCAGCGCGTCCGCGTACCCCAGGTAGCGGTGGCGGGCGTATTTGTAGCGATCGGGGCCATTGATCAGGGCGATGCGGCGGCGCCCACGCCGGATCAGGGTTTCGGTGGCGTTGCGCGCTGCGGCGAAGTCATCCACGCCCACATAGGGCAAAGCGCTTTCTTCATTATATTCTGCGCACTGCACCAGCGGAAGGGCGCCCGCCAGCTCGTCGAGCACGTCCAGGCGGTTGACGGGGGAGAGGAGGATCAGCCCCCGGGCCTGAATCATGGCCAGCATATCCAGAAGGCGGCGCGAATGGGCGTCTACATTTCCTTCGGCATAGAGCAGAACCTCCAGCCCGTGCCCTTTGGCCGATACCTGAATCCCCTTGATGATTTTGGAATAGAAGGGGTTGTCCAGGTTGGGCAGCACCACCACGATAAGCCGGTTGCGCAGATCTGTGGCGGGCTGGGGGCGTGGATAGGCCAGGGTGTCAATGGCGGCGCTTACCTTTTCCACCGTGGTGGGGCGCACCTTGGACGGGTCATTGAGCACGCGCGAAACGGTGGCGATGGATACGCCTGCCATGGCGGCCACCTGAGAGATGGTGGGCTCGCTGCTCTTTCGTTTCATGCTCCGTCCTGCCTCCTTTCCGCACAAGGTCTGGCCCTGCGTTGTGAAATTGCCGCTTCTTGGTCTATTATAGCATAGACGACGGGGAAATGTAAACGACAGCTGTTTGATAATGTAACTTTTCTTTTTTGAGGCGGGGCTCATAGTAGAAAAAACTGCTGAAAATCTGATTTATAAAAGCATTATGACGGTTGTACAAATGAATGTAAATTTATGAAAACTTTTAGCTCTGAATTGACATGTGAAAATTTACATGCTATCATACACTTACAACAAAGGGACAGGCGCATACAGCAAGTACAGCCATACGTCCGTCCTTTGCGTAGCCCTCCCTGAGGGAGGACAAATCATGAAATGGAGGAAACCATCATGAAAAAACTTTTGGCCATCGTTCTGGCCCTGGCGCTGTGCCTCGGCATGGTCACCATGGCGACCGCTGAAACCACCAAGTATAAGATCGGCGTGCTCGTGCCCGCCGTGACCCACGGCTGGGTGGGCGGCATCACCTACAACGCCGAGCAGTACTGCAAGGAGCTGGAGGCTGCCGGCACCATCGAGTACAAGCTCCTCACCTCCAGCAATGCCGAAGAAATGACCGCCCAGTTTGACGAAGTCATCCTCTGGGGCGCTCAGGCCATCGTGGTCGCTCCCCAGTGGACCGGCATGGAAGTGGCTGCCCAGAACGCGATCGATCAGGGCATCACCGTCGTGGCCTTCGATATGGACATTCCCGCCGAGGGCATCTACAAGGTGACCGGCGATAACGAGAGCATGGGCGTTGCCAGCGCCAACTACATCGTCGAGAAGATCGGCACCACCGGCACCGTCGTGGCCCTGCCCGTGCCTACCTCCGGCTCCGTGTCCGAGCTGCGCATGAAGGGCTTCACCGATACCATGGCTGAAATCGCTCCCGACGTGGAGATCATCGAGTATGCCACCGCCTTCACCCGTGAGGACGGCCTGAAGGACATGGCGGACATCCTGACCGCCAATCCCCAGATCGACGCTGTCTACAGCCTCGATGACGAAACCTCTATCGGCGCCCTGCAGGCCATCGAGGATGCCGGCCGTACCGACATCAAGGCCATCACCGGCGGCGGCGGATGCCAGGAATACTTCAACATCATCAAGGAAAAGGCCGATGAAATCCATGCCTGCTCCGCGCTCTACAGCCCCTTGATGATCAAGGACTGCCTGGATGTGGCCCTGAGCGTGCTCGGCGGCGAGACCGTTGACGCCGTGAAGGTCATCCCCTCTCAGATCGTGGATGCCACCAACGTGGACGAGTACATCGATCCCAGCAACACCATCTATTGATTTCCCTCTCTTTGCAAAGGGGCCGTGGCCGGTGCCATGGCCCTTTTCCCCGGTTATACAGAGGATTTTGAGAACGGATGTGAACAAATGAACCTCTCCATGCGTGGGATCGTGAAATCCTTCGGCGCGAACGACGTTTTAAAATCCGTGGATTTTTCACTTCGCGGCGGGGAAATCTGCGCGCTGCTGGGCGAGAACGGCGCGGGCAAAAGCACGCTGATGAATATTTTGGGCGGCGTGCTCCGGCCTGACGCAGGGCAGATTTTGCTGGATGACAAGCCGCAGACTTTCCAAAACCCCAGTCAGTCGCTGGACGCGGGGATCGCCTTTATCCATCAGGAGCTGAACCTGATCAACGACCTCCCGATCTATGAAAACATGTTCATCGGCCGGGAACTGAAAAAGAAAAACGGCTTTCTGGACCATCCGCGCATGATTGCGGAGACCCGGAAGGTATTTGAGCGCATGGCGCTTACACTGGACCCCCGCACCATGGTGCGCGATCTGGACGCCTCCTACAAGCAGATTGTGGAAATTTCCCGTGCGCTTCTGATGAACGCCCAGATCATCATCATGGATGAACCCACCACCTCGCTCACCGACCCGGAAATCGAGCACGTATTTGAAATCCTGCGCACGCTGAAAAAGCAGAACGTAGGCATCGTGTTCATCTCCCACAAGCTGCGCGAGGTGATGGAGATCTGCGACCGCTACACCGTGCTGCGCGACGGCGTCATGGTGTCGGAAGGCTACGTCAGGGATGTGACCACCGACCTTCTGGCCCGCGACATGGTGGGTCACGATGTGCGCAATGAGCCCCTCAACCGCAGCGCAAAGCTTGGAGACGAGGTGCTCCGCCTGGAGGATCTCACCCAGGAACCGCACTACCGCCATATCAGCCTGAGCGTGCGCGCGGGCGAGGTACTGGGCGTGACGGGCCTTCTGGGCGACGGGCGCAGCGAGATCTTCCGCACCGTTTTTGGCGATACGGGGAAATACCAGGGCAATATCATTGTCAACGGCAAATCCGTGCAGATGCACTCCACCCAGCAGGCGCTGGCGCTGGGCATCGGCTATGTGCCGCGCAACCGCAAGGAAAACGGCATCATCAAGGATATGAACATCCTGGAAAACGGCTCCATCGTCACTTTGCCCTGGCTGGCGCATCGCGGCCTGATCGATAGAAAGGCGCAGCGCGAGGAATTTGACCGCCAGCGTCAGGAGCTGCACATCAAGATGGGACGGCCAGAGGACCCCATCACAAGCCTGTCCGGCGGCAACCAGCAGAAGGTGGTGCTAGCCAAGTGGCTCAGCGCCAATCCGTCGCTGCTGATTCTGGACAACCCCACGCAGGGCGTGGACGTGGGCGCGAAAGAGGAGATCTACGACATCATCCTGCGCCTGGCCGATCAGGGCGTGGCCGTGGTGGTGCTCTCCAACGAGGCGCAGGAGATCATCCGCGTGTGCGACCGGGCGCTGGTGCTGTACCATGGCGATATCCAGGCCGAGGTCAAGGGCGAAACCATGAACGAACACGAAATGATGCGGCTGGCAACCGGCGGCTGAACGCAGGCGAGAGGAGTAAACAGGCATGACGCAAGTGACGAACCGGCAGACCCTTCTTGAAAAGGTCGGCCGCAAATGGAAGTCCGATCCCATCTTTTCCACGGGCCTGGTGCTGGCCCTGATGGTGATTCTGCAAACCGTGGCCCTGGGCTTTGACTATGAATCCTTCGGCGCATGGTTTACCAACTGGGGCAAGAACTGGATCAACATCCTGCGCAACAACGCGGGCGTGGGCATCGTGGCGCTGGGCATGACCTTTGTCATCATCTCCGGCGGCATTGACCTGGCCGTGGGCTCCACGATGGTCGCCATCGGCGCGGTGATCATGGTCTTTATCAATCAGTATCCCGACGGCCTGCTCACCGCCATCGGCATCACGGGCGTGCCGGCCTACGCCATCGGCATCGTCGCGGGCGTGATCTTCGGCTGCCTGCTGGGCGGCATCAGCGGCGTGCTGATCGCCCGCAGCAAGCTGCCGGCCTTTATCGCCACGCTGGGCATGATGAAGATTTTGCGCAGCGTAACCCAGCAGGTGATGCAGACGGCGGCGGTCAAGGTGCCCAGCAGCTTTTTGGCCATCTCCAACACCAAGATCGGCGGCGAGGTCATTCTGCCCATTCTCTACTGGCTGGTGGCGGCGGTGATTCTGCATATCGTGTCGCGCTACACGCCCTTTGGCCGCCACGTATACGCCGTGGGCTCCAATGAGCGCACCGCACGCCTCTCCGGCGTGAATGTGGAGCGCGTCAAGGGCCTCATCTACGTGCTCATGGGCGCTCTGGTGGCCGTGACGGCGGTCATTCAGGTATCGCGTATCGGCAGCATGGACTATGCCAATGCCGGCAGCGGCTACGAGATGGACGCCATCGCCGCGGTGGTGGTGGGCGGCACCAGCATGAGCGGCGGACGCGGCTCCATTCTGGGCACAGTGCTGGGCATGCTGATCATCGCCGTGATGAACAACCTGCTCAACCTGATGGGCGTGCCGCCCTTCCTGCGCGAGGCGTTCAAGGGCTTCATCGTGATCGCCGCGGTGCTTCTGCAAAAGAAGGAAGCTGCCGCCTGACGGCCTGCCAAAGAGAGGAAGGAGAAGAGCATGCTCAATATCGGGATTATCGGCTGCGGCAAGATTGCGCAGGTGCGCCATCTGCCTGAATATGAACAAAACCCCGGCGCGCGGATTGCGGGGCTGTACGACCTGAACCAAGAGCGCGCGCAGACGCTGGCCGCGCAGTATGGCGCGAAGGTGTATCCCGGCTACGAGGCGCTGCTGGCAGACCCGGCCATCGACGCGGTAAGCGTGTGCTCGGCCAACGTCAGCCATGCGGAAATCACGGTGGCGGCGCTGGAGGCCGGCAAGCATGTGCTGTGCGAAAAGCCTATGGCCACTACGCTGGAGGACTGTGAGCGCATGGTCGCCGCCGCGCGCAAGAGCGGCAAATATCTCATGATCGACCAGAACCAGCGCCTGGCGGGTGCGCATCGGAAGGCGCGCGAGCTCATCCGCGCGGGAGCCATCGGCAAACCGCTTACTTTCCGCACGGCGTTCCGCCACGGCGGGCCGGAGACATGGAGCGTGGACCCCGGCAAGAGCACCTGGTTCTTTGACAAGAAGCGCGCGGCCATGGGCGCCATGGCGGATCTGGGCGTGCACAAGACCGACCTGATTCAGTTTTTGCTGGACCAGGTGGTAGTGGAGACCATGGCGAGCCTTACTACGCTGGACAAGAAATTTGCTGACGGCAGCCCCATCACCGTGGATGACAACGCCGTGTGCATCTACCGCATGAGCGGCGGAGCGGTGGGAACCATGACCGCCTCCTGGACCAACTACGGCCCGGAGGACAATTCCACCGTGATTAACGGCACGGAAGGCGCGCTTCGCATCTATGATGACCCGGCCCATACGCTGGTGCTGATCCGGCGCGACGGGTCCGTCGAGAACTATGACGTGGACCAGATTCAGACCAACGATAACCAGACCAAGTCCGGCATCATCGATTTGTTTGTGGACTGCCTGAACGATCCGTCTCACGAGGGCATCAGCGCCGAAAGCGTGCTGCCCGCCATGCGCGCGGTGTTCGCCAGCATGGTATCCTCCGAAACGGGGCGGGCCGTCCGGGTCAACGAGTGAGAGGTGCGGCCATGAAAAAGCGCATCATCGCGGTCAACTCCAACTGCTATCATGGCTATTCCATTGAGGAAGCCATCGCGGGCATCCGCCGCGCGGGCTTTCACTACATCGAGCTGACGGCCACCAAGGGCTGGACCGAACATGTCTTTCCCGACATGCCCTTCGAGCGCCTGCTGGCGATTCAGGACGAGCTGAAGGCGGCGCAGCTCCGCCCCTTTGCCATGAGCGGACACTGCAACCTCATGGACCCCGAACGCATCCCGGACTTTGTGAAAAACATCCGGCTTGCCGCGTTCTTTGGCTGCGACTATATCGTCTCCTCCATCGGAGAGGCGCACCTGAAGGACAACGCTGTGGCCGACAACCGGACCGTGGCGGAAAGCATCCGCGCGCTGGTGCCCCATCTGGAGCGCTACAGGCTGACGCTGGTTCTGGAAACGCACGGCCATGACCATGGAACGGGCGTGGTGCTTTCCGACATCGTGCGGATGGTCGGGTCCGAGCGGGTCAAAATCAACTATGACACCGCCAATGTCGTCTTTTACGGCGGCGTGGACCCGGTGGCCGATCTGCGGGCCTGTGTGAGCGACGTGGCCTACCTGCACCTCAAGGACAAGGCCGGCGCGGCGGATGTGTGGGATTTTCCGGCGCTGGGTAAGGGCTGGGTGGATTTCCCCGGCGTGTTTGGCGTACTTGAGGAGGCTGGCAACGCAAGCCCTTTCAGCATCGAGATCGAGTTCACGCAGGCGGGGCCGAAGAACCTGGCCGAGATCGACCAGGCCGTTCAGGACAGCGCGGACTATCTGCGGGCGCACGGCTTTGAGCTGTAAGGAGGCGCAGACATGAGAATTGCACTGGTGGGCCTTGGCGGCATGGGCACCACGCACTATCTCAATTATCTTCATATCGCGGACGCGCAGGTTGTGGCTGCCGTGGGAAAAAGCGAGCAGGACCGCGCCCGTGCCGCCCAATGGGGCCTGCCGCTGTACGATACACTTACGGAGCTGTGCGCCGCACAGCAGGTGGACCTGGCGGACATCTGCGCACCCACCTTTCTGCACAAGCCGCTGGCGCTGGAGGCGATCCGGCATGGACTGCATGTGATCACCGAAAAGCCCATCGCACTGTGCCTGACAGATGCGCAGGAGATGTATGATGCGGCGGACCGTGCGGGGGTGCAGCTGTACGTGGCCCAGGTTCTGCAATTCACCCGCGAGGTGGAGACGCTGCATCAGGTGATGGCAGATAGGCGGTACGGCAAGCCCCTTGATGCTTGCTTTGAGCGTCTGTCCGCCCGGCCCGGATGGGTGCAGGGGAGCTGGATGTTTCAGAAGGAAAAGAGCGGCCTTCTGCCCTTTGACCTGCATATTCACGACCTGGATATGATGGTCAGCATATTCGGCGAGCCCCAGAGCATGGACTATACCAGCTGCGGCGGCCCTGAGGCGCCCTGCCGGGAGCAGTACCGGTTCCGTTACACCTTTGCGGGCGGGATCACCGCCAGCGCAGAGGCGGCATGGTTCAACGCCTGCCTGCCTTTCACGGCCCGGTGGCGCGTGTATTTCGAACGCGGGCTGCTGGTGTGCGACGGCGGGCTGACCGGCTACGGCGCAGATGGCGATGCGACTGTCTTTGACGTGGAGGATCCCGTGAAGGTGGAATGCGGCGCCAACCTGCCGCCCAGCGGCTGGTTCCTGCGCGAGCTTTCGCACTTTGTGGCGCGCGCGAAGGAAAACCGCCCCTCCGAGCGGGTGCCGCGAGAGCAGGTGCTCAGCGTGCTTGGAATCCTGGAAAAGATCGTATGACGCCGCCGATGCCGTGGCGGATGTTCGGGCGCGGGGAGGAAGGTTTCCTGTCCGCGCCTTTTCGCGCAATTTCCGCCTTTTGGGCTGCTGCGGCGGTTGACAAGCATTTGGCAACAAACTATAATAGGCATGTTGGAAACTTCCGTCTGTTTGTCGTGCCCAAAAACAGTCAGGCGGCTCTTTCAAAACCTACAAGTTTAGGAGGGAACCCCAATGGCAACCAAGATGACCGTTGACGGCAATACTGCCGTAAGCCACGTTGCATATGCGTTCAGCGACGTGGCGGCCATTTACCCCATCACTCCTTCCTCCCCCATGGCGGAAGTAGTCGATGAATGGGCGGCGCGTGGTACGAAGAACCTCTTCGGCCAGACCGTTCACGTAAGCGAGATGCAGTCCGAGGCGGGCGCGGCGGGCGCCGTGCACGGCAGTCTGGCGGCCGGCGCGCTGACCACCACCTTCACTGCCAGCCAGGGCCTTCTGCTGATGATCCCCAATATGTACAAGATCTCCGGCGAACTGCTGCCCTGCGTGTTCCACGTAAGCGCCCGCGCGCTGGCCGCGCATGCCCTGAGCATCTTTGGCGACCATGCCGACGTGATGGCCTGCCGTCAGACCGGCTTTGCCATGCTGGCCTCCAACAGCGTTCAGGAAGCCATGGATATGGCGCTGGTAGCGCATCTGTCCACGCTGGAGAGCAGCGTTCCCTTCGTGCATTTCTTCGACGGCTTCCGCACCAGCCATGAGGTGCAGAAGATCGACGCGATTGATTACAAGGACATCGAGCCCCTGGTGCCCTGGGACAAGGTCAAGGCCTTCCGCGACCGCGCCCTCAACCCCGACCATCCGCATCAGGCCGGCACCGCGCAGAACCCCGACATCTACTTCCAGAACCGTGAGGCGGCCAACAAGTTCTACAACGCCACCCCCGCCATCGTGGAAGAGGTCATGAAGAAGGTCAGCGCGCTGGTGGGCCGCGAGTACAAGCTCTTCAACTACGTGGGCGCCCCCGATGCCGAGCGCGTGATCATCGCCATGGGCAGCGGCTGCGAGACCATCGAGGAGACCATCAACTACCTCAACAAGAAGGGCGAGAAGCTGGGCCTGGTCAAGGTGCACCTCTACCGTCCCTTCAGCGCCGAGCGCCTGCTGGAGGCCATTCCCGCCACCTGCAAGAAGATCGCCGTGCTCGACCGCACCAAGGAGCCCGGCTCCCTGGGCGAGCCCCTCTACGAGGACGTATGCGCCGCGCTCTATGAGAACGGCAAGACCGATGTTGAGGTCATCGGCGGCCGCTACGGCCTGGGCTCCAAGGAGTTCAACCCCACCATGGTCAAGGCTGTGTACGACAACCTGGCCGGCGCCATGAAGAACCACTTCACCGTGGGCATTGAGGACGACGTGACCGGCACCAGCCTGCCCCTGGGCGAGCAGCTCATCACCGCGCCCGAAGGCACCGTGTGCTGCATGTTCTACGGCCTTGGCTCCGACGGCACCGTTGGCGCCAACAAGAACAGCATCAAGATCATCGGCGACCACACCGACATGTACGCGCAGGGCTACTTCAGCTACGACTCCAAGAAGTCCGGCGGCCTGACCGTCAGCCACCTGCGGTTCGGCAAGACGCCCATCCAGAGCACCTACCTCATCGACGCGGCCGACTTTGTGGCCTGCCACAACCCCAGCTATGTCACCAAGTACGACATGGTCAGCAAGGTCAAGGACGGCGGCGTGTTCCTGCTCAACAGCCCCTGGAGCGCCGAGGAGATGGACAAGCAGCTGCCCGCCAAGATGAAGCAGCAGCTGGCCAAGAAGCATGTGCGTTTCTACAACATCGACGCTATCGACCTGGCCCTGAAGGTGGGCATGGGCAACCGCATCAACACAATCATGCAGGCCGCTTTCTTCAAGTTGGCTGAGGTGATCCCCTACGAGCAGGCCGACGAGTACATGAAGGCCTATGCCAAGAAGACCTACGGCAAGAAGGGCGACGCCATCGTCAAGAAGAACTGGGACGCCATCGACATCGCCATCTCCGGCCTGGTCGAGATCAAGGTGCCTCAGGAGTGGGCCAATGCCACCACCGGCGCCGAGCCCGTGAAGATCAAGAGCACCGAGTACTTCCAGAACTTCGTCGAGCCCATCCTGGCGCAGGAAGGCGACAGCCTGCCCGTGAGCGCCTTTGATCCTGCGGGCGTGGTTCCCACCGGCACCACCAAGTTCGAGAAGCGCGGCATCGCCGTAACCGTGCCCGAGTGGCAGATCGACAAGTGCATCCAGTGCGGCACCTGCTCGCTGGTGTGCCCGCATGCCTGCATCCGTCCCATCTATGCGTCCGAAGAAGTGATGAAGGGCGCGCCCGAAGGCTACCAGACCAAGCCCGCCACCGGCAAGGAGTTCGCCGGCATGCAGTACCGCATGCAGGTCAGCCCCCTGGACTGCACCGGCTGCGGCAACTGCGTCCAGGTCTGCCCCGCCAAGGAGAAGGCGCTGGTTATGAAGCCGCTGGCCTCTCAGATGGAGCAGGAGAAGAACTGGGAGTTCGCGATGACCGTCCCCGAGGTTCAGGGCATCGAGAATGTGGCTACCGTCAAGAACAGCCAGGCCCTCAAGCCTCTGTTCGAGTTCAGCGGCGCGTGCGCCGGCTGCGGCGAGACCCCGTACGTCAAGCTGGTTACCCAGCTCTTCGGCGACCGCATGATCGTGGCCAACGCGACGGGCTGCTCCTCCATCTATGGCGGCTCCGCCCCCACCTGCCCCTACACCACCAACAACGAGGGCCATGGTCCCGCCTGGGCCAACAGCCTCTTCGAGGACAACGCCGAGTTCGGCTTCGGCATGAACCTGGCTTACAATCAGCGCCGCGCCAAGCTGGCCGATACCGTGCGCGCCCTCATCGCAGTGGACTACTGCTGGGATGAGATCAAGACCGCGGGCCAGAACTGGCTGGACAACATGAACGAGGGCAAGGCTTCCAAGACCGCCGGCAAGGCGCTGCTTGAGAAGTGCAAGGAAGGCATCGTTGAGGGCTGCACCTGCGAGGCCTGCACGCTGGCCCGCGAGGTTGTGGACAACGCCGACCTGCTGACCAAGAAATCCTTCTGGATCTTCGGCGGCGACGGCTGGGCCTACGATATCGGCTACGGCGGACTGGACCATGTGCTGGCCCAGAATCAGGATGTCAACGTGCTCGTGCTGGATACCGAGGTCTACTCCAACACCGGCGGACAGTCCTCCAAGGCCACCCCGACCGGCTCCATCGCCAAGTTCGCTGCCAGCGGCAAGCGCACCAAGAAGAAGGACCTGGGCATGATGGCCATGAGCTATGGCTATGTGTACGTGGCGTGCGTTGCGATGAGCAACCCCGCTCAGGTCGTTAAGGCCATGGTCGAGGCCGAGGCCTATCACGGCCCGTCCCTCATCATCGCCTATGCGCCCTGCATCAACCATGGCATCAACATGGGCCTGGCGCAGGCTGAGATCAAGAAGGCGGTCGAGTGCGGCTACTGGACCATCTACCGCTACAATCCTGAACTGGCCGAGCAGGGCAAGAACCCGCTCACCCTGGACTCCAAGGAGCCCAAGGCCGAGGGCTATCAGGACTTCATCAAGGGCGAGGTGCGCTATGCGTCCCTGGCCAAGCTGTTCCCCGATGTGGCGCAGGACCTGTTCAACAAGAACGAGGCCGACGCCATGGCCAAGTACGCCAAGTACAAGAGACTGGCCGAATAATTGCACACGGTTTTCCGGGGCCGCCCTTCGGGGCGGCCCTTTGCTGCAAGAGGCGTTCCTTGAGGGGGCTTTCCCGAGGATTCGGCAAAAAAACACGCCGATGGACAAAGACATCTATGCACAGTTATGGTATAATGGGCCCATCAGAAGGAAGAGGGTGGAGCGGATGGCACAGGCACACGGCAGCGCGCTGCTGAAACCCATGAGCGCGGATAGCCTGCTTCGGCCGGATGCGGCGCGGTCCATGCCTGCCACGAAAAAGGTGACGCCCCCACCGGTAAACGGCCCGTCCCTGATGCATCCTCCCACGTTTGCGCCCAGACCGTCGCCGGTGCGGCAGCTTCCGCCGGAACCGGCCGGAGATTCGGATCAGCTGTGGGAAAACCTGGACTGGCTGCAAGAGGACGTGCCTGCCGACCCCGATGAATCGGAGGAGGATGGCGAGGATGCCGTGCCCACGGAACAGATGCCCGTGCCCGCGCCGGTCCCGCTGGAATCGTACATGACCGTCCGTGGGGGCAGGCACGGACGTTGGGTATGCCTGGGCGCCCTGGCGGCGCTGGCCGCCGTTGGATGCGTGCTGTGGCAGCTGGACTGGCTGCCGTTTTGAACCGGTGCTTTTTGCAAAGCGCCGGTTTTTTTCATGTAGAAAAGGATGGACAGGGAATAAATAATACGATATAATGTAAATCGACGATATCAAGGCGATATTCGGGAATACAACCTACTTTTTCAACAGTCGGGAGGCAAAAGAGATGGAGAAACTGAAAGTAGCGGCTCCGCTGGACCCGGCGTTTGCGCCCATCTACCGGGAGATGCAGGCCTTTGCCGCGCGTGCGGCAAAGGGGCCGGAGATTCGCATTGCCGTGGAGCGAAACGACGGCCTGGTAGCCACGCATGACATGCGCATCCTCCCGGAGGGAGAGGACGACGCGCTGAACCTGCGCATGGCGGAGCGGATGGTCAAGAGCATGCTGTGGGTATACGGCGGTTTCCGCGTGACCATCGCGGGAAGCAAGGCCGTGTATGAGGGAGTGAAGGAGCAGTACCGCGAAGGCGGCGAGCGCGCCTTTGACGCGAATTTCATGGCGCACGTCTATGAGCATGCCTTCGAGGTGTGCTATGCCGCCACGCCTGCCGAAGCTCCGCAGCGCAAGGATGCCTCCGCGCCCATCGGCCGCCATCTGGACGGCTGCCGGATCGGTTTTGACGCCGGCGGAAGCGACCGCAAGGTATCCGCCGTTATCAACGGTGAAAGCGTCTATAGCGAGGAGGTCGTCTGGTTCCCCAAAACCCAGTCGGACCCCTCGTACCATTTCGACGGGATCGTCAGCGCCATGAAGACCGCCGCCTCCAAAATGCCGCGTGTGGACGCCATCGGCGTGAGCAGCGCGGGCGTATACATCAACAACCATACCATGAGCGCCTCGCTGTTCCTCAAGGTCAGCCCTGAGGATTATGAAAAGTACGTCAAGGACATCTATATTCGCGCCGCGAAGGAAATCGGGGACGTGCCCCTGACCGTGTGCAATGACGGCGATGTGACCGCGCTGGCCGGGGCCATGAGCCTGGGCGAGGACGGCATTCTGGGCATCGCCATGGGCACCAGCGAGGCCGGTGGCTACGTGGACATGAAGGGCAACATCACCGGCTGGCTCAATGAGCTGGCGTTTGTTCCCTGTGATCTGGCGCCGGAGGCCATGGTGGACGAGTGGAGCGGCGACATCGGCTGCGGCGTGAAGTATTTCTCCCAGGACGCGGTGATCAAGCTCGCGCCCACCGCGGGCATCGAGCTGGACCCCGCCCTCAGCCCCGCCGAGAAGCTCAAGGTGGTGCAGGGCAAGATGGAGCAGGGCGACGCCGGCGCGCGTGCCATCTATGAGACCATCGGCGTGTATCTGGGCTATACGCTGGCGTTCTACGCCCTGTTTTATGAGATCAACCATGTGCTGCTCATGGGCCGCGTGACCAGCGGCGAGGGCGGAGATCTGGTGCTGGCCAAAGCGCAGGAGGTGCTGCGCACCGAATACCCGCAGCTGAAGATGCAGGTGAACCTGCCAGACGAAAAGAGCCGGCGCGTGGGTCAAAGCGTGGCGGCCGCCAGCCTGCCCCAGATCGGTTAATCATGCGCTTTCCTTCCCCGGCCCCGCCACGGGCCGGGGCTTTTTGGGCTGCGCCTGATTGTGCGCACGCACACAAGGTGCTATAATACCCATGGTATGAACATGCACAAAAAGCATCATTACAATAGGAAACAGCCCGGATGCCGCCCGCACGGAGCAACGGTTTGTCTGATTCGGCAAGCCTGCCGCCGCGCGTGAAGCAGCACGATCAACACAGGAAGGAGGATGCCCCATGCTGATGACCCCCTGGGGAGAACACCTGGACGAAAACTGCATCCTCACCGAATATCCCCGCCCGCAGATGCGGCGGGACAGCTACCTCAACCTCAACGGCCGCTGGGAATACGCCATCACCGACAGTGATGAATTACCCCGGCGCTGGGATGGAACCATTCTGGTGCCCTTTTCGCCCGAAAGCGCCCTGAGCGGCGTGGGCCGTTCGCTCCAGCCGGGGCAGACGCTATGGTACCGCCGCGAGGTGATCTTGCCGCAGGGCTTCATCCCGGCGGATGGGCGGCTGCTGCTACATTTCGGCGCGGTCGATCAGGAGGCCGCCGTGTATTGGAACGGCAGGCTGCTGGGCCGGCACATGGGGGGCTACAACGCGTTTACGCTCGACGCGACGGATGCGCTCGGCCCGCGCAACAGCCTCGTGGTGCGCGTACATGATGATACGGACGCGAGCTTCCACAGCCGGGGAAAGCAGAAAACCCGACGCGGCGGGATCTGGTATACGCCACAAAGCGGCATCTGGCAGACGGTGTGGATGGAGGCTGTGCCCCGGCACTATATCGAGAGTCTGCGCATCGTGCCGCTGTTTGACCAGTCGGCGGTGGAGGTGATGGTTCGCTGTTCGCAGCCCCTGCAATGCGAAGCGACCGTGGATGGCCGCACCGTGCCCTTCACCAGCGGCGAGCCGGCGCGCATCCCCATGCCGGATTTTCGCGCCTGGAGTCCGGAGGACCCCTATCTCTACGATCTGTCCGTCACTTTGGGCGAGGACCGGGTGGAGAGCTACTTCGGCATGCGCAAGGTGGAGGTGCGCGCGGACCGGGGCGGCGTGAAGCGCCTGTTTCTCAACGGCGAACCGTATTTTCAGAGCGGCCTGCTGGATCAGGGATACTGGCCCGACGGCCTGTATACCGCCCCCAGCGACGAAGCGCTCATCTACGATATCCAGACCGCCAAGGCCATGGGGTTTAACCTGCTGCGAAAACACATCAAGGTCGAACCCATGCGCTGGTACTACCATTGCGACCGCCTGGGCATGCTGGTATGGCAGGACATGCCCTCCGGTGGAGGAAAATACCGCTTTTCGACCATCACCCTGCCGCTGGTGACCGGCATTCATCGGCGTGACAATCATTACCGGGCGTTTGCGCGCGCCTCTTCCCAGGGACGCGGCGAGTACATGGATGAGCTGGAGGAGATGGTCGGCCAGCTCTTCAATGCGCCCAGCGTGGTGCTGTGGGTGCCGTTCAACGAAGGATGGGGTCAGTTTGACAGCACGCTTGTGATGGAGCGCCTGCGCGCTCTGGACCCTACCCGCCCCGTGGACCCCGCCAGCGGCTGGCACGATCAGGGCGCGGGAGAACTGCGCAGCCTGCATGTGTATTTCAAGCCCTTCCGCTTCCGGCGCGACCGGCGCGGCCGCGCGCTGGCGCTGAGCGAATTTGGGGGCTATAACCTGCGTGTGGATGGTCATTGCTTCAACCAGAAGGACTACGGATATCGCCGTCTGCCCGATGCCGCCGCGCTGTGGCGGGACTTTTCCCGCCTCTATGAACGCGAGGTGCTCCCCGCCGTGCCAAGGGGGCTGTGCGCATCGGTCTATACGCAGCTCAGCGATGTGGAGGATGAGCTCAACGGCCTGATGACCTACGACCGGCGCGTGGTCAAGCTGGATGCGGACGAGGTGCGGGAACTCAATGAGCGGCTGAAGGAAGCGTCGCCCAGAACGTGAGGGCATCTGCGTTTTCCCTCACATGAAATCCCTGCCGTCCGGGCATACTGCTCCTATCATGCCGTAAAGGAGCGCGCCCTATGAGCGACAGGAATGCCGAACGCAACCCCTTGAAACGAAACACCCTTCTTCTGTTGTTGAGCGCCGCGGTGCTCCTGGCCATCGCAGCGGCCACACTGCTATTGCCGGGCAGCGCCTCCGCGCCGGACGAGCTGCCTCCGGCCCAGGCTGTGGACGCGGGCGATGCGACGCGCGTAGCGGAGGGGTGCGAACTGCTGCAAACCCTGACCTATACCCGCTGCGAGCATGTGGTCACCCGCCGGGTGACGGCCCCCGCCGAGCTCTATGGCAAAACGTTGGACGAGGTGGCGGCACTCTATCCTGAATGGCGCATCACCGAATTTGGCGCCAGTCTGATCAAAATGGAACAGCAGCCGGATATGTTCTGCCCGGATCACATGGTGCTGATGCCCAATGGTGCGGGCGTGCTTTGCGTATTTCAAAACAAATACGGCGACGGGCTGGCTCTGGTCAACGAGCTGGATCTGGAGCTGAGCGCCCTGCCCAGCGCCATACAGGAGGACCTGCGCCACGGCATGGGCTTTTCAACGCTGGCGGAGCTGGAGCAGTGGCTGGAAAGCGTGGAGTCATAAGCGATGCTCGCCATCTATATCCGAAGCCTGGTGCTGGTGTGCTTCGCCGTGCTGGCCATGCGGCTGATGGGCAAGCGGCAGGTGGGGCAGCTTCAGCCCTTTGAGCTGGTGGTGGCCATCATGATTGCGGACCTGGCCTCCACCCCCATGGAAAGCCTGGATATCCCCCTGTGGCGCGGCATCATCCCGTTGGCGGCCACGGTGACGTTGCATCAGCTGTTTACCCTGTTGTCGCTCAAGAGCCAGCGCATGCGGGCGTTTTTCAGCGGCACGCCCACGGTGGTCATCCATCGGGGGAAGATCGACGCCAAGGCGCTGGAACGCCTGTGCTTTAACCTCAACGACCTGTTGGAGGAGCTGCGCACCTGTGGGATCCTCTCACCTACGGATGTGGGCACCGCCATCATGGAAACCAGCGGAAAGCTCAGCGTATTTCCCCGATCGAGTCAACGGCCTCTCACTCCCGCTGATATGGGACTGAAAACACAATATGAGGGCATTCCCCTCACGCTGGTGATGGATGGCAAGGTGGAGCGAAACAATCTGCCGCTGTGCGGCAAGGACGAGGGCTGGCTGTTTTCCCAGCTCAAAAAGCTGGGTTATTCGGATGTACGCAAGGTGCTTTTGTGCTACCTGGACACCGACGGGCAGATGACCGTGCATGGCTTTGGCGAAAACCCGCCCGCCCGCGGCAGCGCTCTGAAGCCCGAGGAGGTGTGCTGGTAATGCGCCGGGCCATTACGCTCATTGTGGTACTCACGGTGCTGTGCCTTGGCCTGGGGCTGTGGCTGGACCTGACACAGCGGCACACAGCGCGGGAATACCTGGACGCGCTGGACGTGGTGCGCACGGAGGTGCTGGAAAACCGTCTGGACTCGGCGGCGCATGAGCAGGCGTACCTGCATGCAAGATGGCAATACGATGCCGGCTGGCTGAACTTCCTCATTGGGCACCACCACACGCGGGCCGTCACCTCTGCCATGCTGCACCTGTCCACGGCCTTGGAACAGCGCTGGCGGGATGAGACCCTGCGCGCGCTGGACGAGGTAGTCAATGCGCTCAGCGAGGTGGAAAGCAGCGATTTTGCCACGCTGGAAAATATTCTGTAATAGATTTGTTTGAAAGACGACATGCTTTTCCTCAAGTTTTCCACATTTTCTCCTTGAAAAGGGCCTGAAAATCCACAATCCGGCCATATGTGGAAAAGTTGATATGCAGCGGGATACAACGGACGGGTTTTCCACATACGAAGCCCTTTTCATGCAGAAAAAGGGCTTTTTGCGTGGAAAACCATGTGGAAATTGTGGGAAACTTTCGAGAAGTGTATGCGGCGCTGCATAAAAAACCCGACGGCCTCGGCCCCTCTGTCCTTCTTCGAGTCAAAAGCGGGAGAAGGAGGGCAAAGGCTTGCGGAAAAAGGCAGAATCTCCTTCTGGATGCGTGTTGGCGGCAGGGCGGACTTGTCCGTTCTGGCTCTTTTTTGATACGCAGACGCATATCCTTGCGGGACGGTCAAAGGAGGAATGCTGCATGCGCCATTTGCTACACAAAATTGTAACAAAAAAGACGGAAAGATTGCGCGCCTGCCTGCTGCTGGCGCTGCTGATCACAGCGGGAGGCCTGGCGCTGGGCGGAAAGGAGACGCCGCCTACCCCCGCCACGCCGGCGGAGGCGTCCGAACCCGGCGCGCTCAGCGGCCTGATCGTGGCGCTGGACCCCGGACATGGCGGCTATGACGGCGGGGCGCGGGCTCAGGACAGCGGTCGCTGGGAAAAGGACGTGGCGCTGGAGATCGCCCTTGAAGTGGAAAAGGCACTGCTGGCCCGCGGCGCTCAGGTCGTGCTGACACGGCGGGAGGATGTGTGCCTGGCGGACGGAGATACCGCAAGCAAAACCCGCAAGCGGGAGGATTTACAAAAACGCATCGATATCGCCGAGGCGGCGGATGCGGACGTGCTTCTGAGCATCCATCTCAACGAATACCGCAGCCGCGAGGAAAGCGGGCCGCAGGTGTTCTACCGGCACGGTAGCGATCAGGGGCGGCTGCTGGCAGGAACACTGCAGCAGGCGCTGCTGGACGGCCTCAAGCCGTCCAGGGAGCGCTCCGCCCTGGCCGGGGACTACTATGTGCTGGGCGGCACGATGCCCTCGGTGCTGGTGGAGTGCGGCTTTCTGAGCAATCCCAGGGAAGAGGCGCGCCTGCTGGACCCGGCCTATCAGCAAAAAATCGGCCAGGCCATCGCCGACGGGCTGGAGGCCTATGAGGTCCTGCTTGCGCGCACCGGGCAGGAGGATGCCGCCTGACGGCCGGTAACCGCTTGTTTCCGCCCCCAACCCATGCTATGATGAAGAGGTACGACCGTCCTACGAAAGCAGGTGCCGATATGCCGGATTCCCTTTTGCCAAAGCCCTTTTCCCTACAGGAGGCAAAACTGAAAAACCCGCTCGCCCTGGCCTATCTGGGCGATACCGTATGGGACCTGCTCATCCGGCAAAGGCTGCTGGCGGGCGGGCTTCCTGCGGGCGCGCTGCATCGCCGGGCCATCCTGTTGGCCAATGCCGGCGCGCAGGCCGAGGCTGCTGCGCGCATCGAACCCGTGCTCTCCCCGGAGGAGGCGGACGTTATGCGCCGCGGCCAGAACGCACACGCCCATCATCGCGCCCCCAAAAATCAGGACCCGGTCAACTACAGCCGGGCCACAGGGCTGGAAGCGCTCATGGGGTATCTCTACCTGACCGGCCAGATCGGCAGAATTGCCGAATTGTTTGACATTGGCGTACCAATCCTATAAAATAAGATGTTAAGCTGCTGAATGGGAGGCGATGATGCATGCCGGAGCGAAGCCAGCGCGTGGTGCTGGTCAGGCATACCCTGGACCCGGAGGCCCTGACCGCTCTGGGCGCACGCCTGTGCTATGCCGGAGGCGATGTGGACAGGCTCTTGAAAACCATAGAGGAAAAGGACCAGCGGGCCTTCGTGGAGCGGGTGATGGCCATGGGCCATGAGAGCGTGCTGGAGCATGCGAGCTTCACCTTCCTCGTGGAGGGCGTGAGCCGTGTGCTGCTGGCGCAGCTCACGCGGCACCGCATCGCCAGCTTCAGCGTGCAGAGCCAGCGCTATGTCAGCTATGCGGGCGGTTTCGGCTACATCGTGCCCCCGGCCATCCGCGCGCTGGGGTCCGATGCGGAGGCGGAGTACCATGCCCAGATGGCGCAGATGCAGGCATGGTACGAGGGGTGGCAGAAGCGCCTGGGCGATGCGGGGGAAAAGAGCAATGAGGACGCCCGCTTCGTGCTGCCCGGGGCGTGCGAGACACGCGTGCTTTTGACCATGAATGCGCGCGAGCTTCGGCATTTCTTCTCACTTCGCATGTGCAGCCGCGCCCAGTGGGAGATCCGCGAGCTGGCAGGCGCGATGTTCGACCTGTGCTGCCGGGAGGCGCCCGCCCTGTTCAGGGACGCGGGGCCCGGATGCCTGCGCGGCGCGTGCCCCGAGGGGGAAAAGTCCTGCGGAAAGCAGGCGCAGATCCGTAAGGCGAGGCGGGACTATCTGGAGCAGCAGGGGCTGCAATAAGGAACAGGAGACGGAGATATGGCATTTTACAAGGATATGAAGCATAAAACCCGGCAGGAAAAGCGCGTGGAGGCCGCGGCGCGCGGCGGCTTTGAGGACGAGGGCGCGGGCTACCGCAAAGGCGGGGCGCAGAAGGGACGCGCCGCCCGCTCCGCGCAGGGGCGCGGCGGCGCGCGGGAGCAGGCCGGACGCGCGCAGGAGCCGCGGCGGGCCCAGGGCCGCACAGGTGCGGACAAGCCGCGCCGCGCCGAACAGGCGCGCCCCGTGGGATACCGGCAAAACACGGCGCACCGCTCTCCCGGGGGCGAATGGCAGGCGCAGGGACGTGAGCCGCAGCACCGCGAAAGGCAGAGCAACGGTTTCCGTTTTGCTACCGGCACGGCCAGCCACTACACCTCGCGCGGGGAAAACACCGTGCCGCGTCCCTACGGCGAGCAGCGCCAGGCACGCATGGCCGGCCAGGAGCGGCGCTACGAGCAGTTCCGCTATGTGCCCTCTGCCGCGGCCCCGGAGCATGGGGAGGAACGCGTGCATGAGGATGCGGAAAACCTGCTCAGCGGACGCAACCCCATCCGCGAGGCGCTCAAGAGCGGCCGCGACATCGAGCAGCTGCTGGTGGCGCGCGGCGAATTGAGTGGTTCGGCGCGCGAGATCGTCCAGATGGCCAAGGAGCGCCGCGTGCCCGTGAAGGAAGTCGATCGCGCCCGTCTGGACGCCATCACCCGCAACCACCAGGGCATGCTGGCGTTTGCCTCGGCCTACCGCTACAGCACCGTGGAGGACATGCTGGACCTGGCGCGCGAGCGCGGCGAGGCGCCGTTTTTGATTTTGCTGGACGGGATCACCGATCCGCACAATCTGGGCGCGATCATCCGCACGGCGGAGTGTGCGGGCGCGCATGGCGTAATCGTGCAGGAGCGCCGTGCTGTGGGGCTGACTCCCGCGGCGGTGAAGGCCAGCGCGGGGGCGGTGGAATACCTGCCCGTGGCGCGCGTGACCAACCTGACCAGCATGATTGAACGCCTCAAGCGCGAGGGCGTCTGGACCTATGCCGCCGATATGGACGGCGAGGACTACGCCGACCTGGATCTGAGCGGGCCCATCGCACTGGTCATCGGCGCAGAGGGGGAGGGCGTGAGCCGCCGCGTGCTGGAAAGCTGCGACCGCACCATTTCCGTGCCCATCCGCGGCAAGCTGGACAGCCTCAACGCCAGCGTGGCTGCGGGCGTGCTGATGTACGCGGTGCTGCGCGCCCGCTGACGAAGATGAAGCCGCTTTTGTACGTGGACGGCTACAACATCATCGGAGCGTGGCCTCAGGCACAGCGGGAGGGATGGCCGCTGGACGAGTGCCGTGACCGGCTGATTCACCTTCTGCAGGACTACGCAGGCTATACGGGGCAGGAGGTATGGCTGGTGTTTGACGGCTACAAGGCGGAGCGCCCCCTGCGCAGCGTGGAGGAGCGCGACGGCCTGACCGTGGTCTATACGCGCCACGGCGAGACGGCCGACCATTACATCGAGCGCATGTGCCAGCTGCTGCCCCGCTACCGCGAGGCGCGCGTGGCCACCAGCGACTATACCGAACAGACCCTCATTCTGGGCCGCGGGGCCACGCGCCTGAGCGCGCGGGAATTGTGGCGAGAGCTGGCCGCCGAGCGTTCCCACGGACGAGACCGGCATCAGATGCCCGGCGCGCAGCGGCGCACGCCGCTTTCTGCGGCGCTTACCGAGGAACAGTATGCCGCATTGGACAGGCTCAGAAGGCAAAAATAAAGGCAGGTGAGATTCCCATGACCGAACCCCGCAACGAACGCATCCCGGATGAACTGGAGTCGGAGGTGGAGGACGGGCGCGATGAAGCGGACCAGAGCGACGGGCTGGAGATGGACAGCTCGTGGGAAAGCATGCTGGACAAGCGTTTCGCTGATATGGCCGATGAGCAGGTCGTGGGCCTGGCCCAGCAGGGAGACAGCGTGGCGGTGGAGTACCTGCTGAGCAAGTACAAGAACTTCGTGCGCTCCAAGGCGCGCAGTTACTTCCTCATCGGAGCGGACCATGAGGACATCGTGCAGGAAGGCATGATCGGCCTGTTCAAGGCCATTCGTGACTACCAGGCCGAGCGGTTGAGCAGCTTCCGCGCGTTCGCGGAGCTGTGCATCACCCGGCAGATCATCACAGCCATCAAAACCGCGACCCGCCAGAAGCATGTGCCCCTCAACAGCTATGTGTCCCTCAACAAGCCTATTTATGACGAGGAGAGCGACCGCACGCTCATGGACGTGATCGTGGAGGGGCGGGCGCAGAATCCGGAGGAGCTGATCATTGGGCGGGAAAACCTTGTTTCCTTCCGCGATCAGGTGGACCGTGTGCTCAGCGGCCTGGAGCAGGATGTGCTCAACGCCTACCTGGACGGCAAGAGCTATCAGGAAATTGCCGATAAACTCGGCCGCCATGTCAAATCCATTGACAACGCCCTGCAGCGCGTGAAGCGAAAGATGGAAAAATTCCTGGAGGAAGCCAAATCCCAGGACGACTAAGGCGCGCCGCGCCCGCCGGAAAGGAGCCCCCGCTTTGCCCAGCGAGATTACCGATCTTCTAAGCAGCATCACGCTTCCTGGCGACCTTGCTGTGCCCGCCGAGGTTTACGAGCTGATTGCTCAGGCGGCACGGTACTGGTTTTTGCTGCTGATGGCGATCATCGTCTGGCGCAGCTTTCGCTGGTACCGGCGCGACAGGCGGCAGGCCAAAAAACGCCTGAAGCTGCTGCCGGACGCGGGCTTTGTGGGCGAGATGGTGGTCATCGAGGGAGGCGAGGCGCTCAAGCGGGGACAGGCGCTGCCCGTACCCCGCGAGGGCACGCTGGGCACGCTGCGTACCAACGACCTGTGCGTGCCGGTGGAGGGCGTGGCCCGGCGGCATCTGTGGTTCCGCTTTGACGAGGACGAGGGCCTGCGCGTGGAGCCCATGCGCGGTCAGACCGTCAGCGTGGACGGCGAGCTCTTCAAAAGCCGCCGCGAGCCGCTGTACATGGCCCACGGCTCCCGGCTGTATGTGGGCAAGGCTCAGTTGCGGCTCAGGCTGTTCGCGGGTTTTGAAGGAACGGGCTACGCTCCGCGCCGCGATAGCGAAGTCGCCGCGGCGGACGGACAGAGCGAGCCGCCCGAACAGGCGCAGGCCGCCGCCATGGCGCAGCAGCAGGCCATGCAGCAGTGGATGGCGCAGCAGCAGTATATGATGCAGCAGCAGCTCTGGCAGCAGCAGGCCTATCAGCAATGGCTGATGCAGCAGGCGGCCCTGCAGAATGCCGCCGCCCGGGACGGACAGGAGGAGGACGGCGCGGACGTGGAGGAAGCCGAGCCGCCCGTGCGCGACGACAGCATCTTCATGCGGCCCGCCGGGGAGCGGGCGCCCGCAGTTCCGGAGGATAGGGAAGCAGAGGAAACGCCGGAAAACGCCGCTCCGCCTGACGAGGCGCAAGGCCCGGATCTGCCCGATGGGACCCGGATGGAGGACGGCGACTGGCCTTACGCCCCCAGCCCGCACAGCGACGCCGACTGGGAGGACCTGGCCTATTTCGGCGACGAGATGGACGAGGACCTGACCGATGCCGCCGCTCCGCCCCGCAGCGCCTATGTGGGCCACGATGAGGCCGAGCGAGCCAAGCGCAAGGTGTGGGACAAGTACTTCGGGGGAGGACGCGGACGATGAGCAGACGTTCCCAGGCCCGCGCCGAGGCGCGCAGGGCCGCGCAGTCCGCACGCCGGCAGCGCCGCCGTCCGGACCGCATGCTGGTCTCGGCCATCATGCTGTTTTTCTTCACCGCGTTTCTGCTGGTATCCTTTAACGGCGAGCTGGAATGGGAGGGCTTCGCGCTGGCGGTGATCGTGCCGGTGCTCATCCGTCTGTCCACGATGTGGGTGCCGCGCTTTTTCCCCGCCGACAAGCTGCTGCTGGCCATTGCCAACTTCCTGTGCGCGCTGGGCGTGCTCATCCTCTACACCACCGACCGCGGCGCGGGCACCTCGCGCGGCATCCAGCAGGCCATCTATTACGGCGCGGGCATCATCGCCATGCTGGCATGCATCTTTGTGGTGCGCTACGTGCGGCGCTGGGGATTTCTGATCAAGGTGGTCATGCTGGGCGCGGCGGCATTGCTGGCCCTGCCTCTGGCCATCGGCACCGAGCAGAACGGCGCGACCAACTGGATCAATATCGGAGGTACCAGCGTGCAGCCCAGCGAGCTGGTGAAGCTGGCGCTGCTTCTGATCTTGAGCTGGTACATGTCGCGCAGGCGATTTTTGCCATGGTTCGCGTTCACGGTGTTTTCGCTCCTGGTGCTGATGCTGCAGCAGGACCTTGGCACGGCGCTGATCTACTATGCCACCACGCTGTTCCTCTTTTACGCCTCCACCGGCAACCTGCCGCTGACGGGGCTGGGGCTGGTGGGCGCGGGCGGCGCGGCGGTGCTGGGATATGCGATGTTCGCTCACGTGAAAAAGCGCGTGGCCATCTGGCGCAATCCCTGGATCTACTATGAAACCAGCGGCTATCAGATCGTGCAGATGCTCATGGCCATCGCATCCGGCGGCCTGTTCGGCGTGGGTCTGGGCCTGGGTGCGCCGCGCGTGATTCCCGTGTACTTTACGGACTGCATCTTCGCCGTCATCTGCGAGCAGTTCGGCGTCATCTTCGGCGCGCTGGTGCTGGCCATGTACGTGATTCTGATTCTGCGGGGCGTGTCCATTGCCTCGGCGGCGCGCAGCAGCTTTCACGCGCTGCTGGCCATGGGCGCAACCATCATGCTGGGCATTCAGACGTTCATTATCATCGGCGGCGTTCTCAAGCTCATCCCCCTCACGGGTGTGACCATGCCCTTCGTCAGCTACGGCGGCACCTCGCTGGTCAGCTGCATGGGCCTGATCGGGCTGATTCAGGGCGTGGCCAGCGTGAACCAGGACGACCTGGCTTACGACTACGAGATCAGCCATACCCTGCAGGAGGAGGCCATGATGCCCGAGGCGGACAGGGAGTGAAGTGCCTATGAAACAGCTGAAACTGCGCTTTCGCGTGCTGGCCTTTGTGGTGATCGGGCTTTTGGCGCTGGCCGGGGTGTACGGGGTGTATTCCGTATCCACCTACGGAAGCCGCTGGATTTCCAGCACGCGCAACACGCGCTACCGCAGCGCCAAGAGCAGCGTCATCCCCGGCGATATCATCGACCGCCGGGGCGTGGTGGTGGCCACCACCGACGAAAACGGGGAGCGCATCTACCAGAGCAACATCCTCAGCCGATCCAGCATGGTGCACCTGCTGGGCGACGACGAAGGCAACATCGCCAACGGCGTGGATTCGTTTCAGGCCAACTATCTGCTGGGCTTTGAAACGAGCCTGACGGAGCGCGTGACCGCCTTTCTCAGCGGTGAAACCCGCCGGGGAGACAATGTGACCATCACCGCTGACAGCCGGCTGTGCACCGAGATCGTCAACATCTTCCGTAACACCTCCAATCTGAAGGGCAAGTGCGGCGCGGTGGTGGTCATGAACTACAAGACCGGCGAGGTGCTGGCAATGGTCAGCCTGCCGGTCTATGATCCGCAGAACATCACCGACCAGGTCCGCAACTCCAGTCAGCATCCCTTCTGGAACCGCGCTCTGCAGGGCACGCTGCCTCCCGGCTCCACGTTCAAGATCATCACCGCGGCGGCAGCGCTGGAAAACCTGCCCGATGCGGAAACGCACGTATTCACCTGCACGGGCGCCACGCAGGTGATGGACCATGTGGTGCATGACTACAACATGGACCAGCATGGCGATATCACGTTGGACAAAGCCTTCCGCGTCAGCTGCAACAACGCCTTCGCCCAGGCGGCGCTCATGATGGGCGACACCGCGCTCAGGCGCACGGCGGAATCCTTCGGCTTCAACGACAACTTTCTTTTCCGCGACCTGGTGGTGGAGAACAGCGTCTATCCTACCCAGAACCGCAACAGCGTGGAAATCGCCTGGAGCGGCGCGGGACAGAGCCAAGTGGTGGCCACGCCCATGCACATGTGCATGGTGGCCGCGGCCATCGCCAATGACGGCGTCATGATGGAGCCGCGGCTGCTCAGCCTCGTGGAGAGCCCCACGGGCAAGGTGCGCCTGCGCTATTCCCAGAAGGTGTACCGCACCGCCTGCTCCCCGGAGATGGCGCAGATCATCGATGGGTATATGAAGGATGTGGTCAAGAGCGGCACCGGCACCCGTGCGCAGGTGAGCGGCCTGACCATCGCCGGCAAAACCGGCAGCGCCGAGGGCTCGGACAATGGTATGGATGTGACGCACGCCTGGTTTGTGGGCTATATTGACAGCGACCAGTATCCCTATGCCATCAGCGTACTGGTGGAAAACGGCGGCAGTGGCGGCAGCGTGGCCGCGCCGGTGGCCCGTCAGGTGTTTGAGTACCTGCGCGACAATCTGCCCAGTTAAGGGGGCGTACCAATGAATGTGGTCATCAAGGATATCGCAAAGGCGGCGGGCGTTTCCACGGCGACGGTCTCCAACGTGCTCAACGGCCGGAAAAACGTCAGCAACAGCACGCGCGAACGCGTGCTGCGCATCTGCGAGGAAATGGATTATCAGGTCAACCACGCGGGCCGCGCCCTCAAAAGCGGCGAGAGCAAGACCATCCTGTTCAACTTCAGCGATTTTGATCGCGAGTTTTACCTCAAGATCATTCATGGCATCAGCGATTATGTCTATTCCCGCCAGTACGACCTGATCATCTGCACCAGCGGCTCGTGTGACCGGTTCATGTCCAAGAGCTTCACCAGCGGCTGCATCATGCTGGACAAGAGCTGCAACGATCAGCTGCTCAAGCGCAAGGCCCAGAAGGGGTATCCCATCGTGGCCCTGGACCGGATGATGGACGAGCCCAACGTCAAGTGCCTGCTGGTCAACAACTATCCGCCCATGCGCGAGCTGGTACAGGGGCTGGTCCGGCAAGGCTATCGCAACTATGCGTTTCTGGGCGGCATCAATACGCTGGATAACCGGGAGCGCTACCAGGCGTTCACGGATGTGCTGAAGGAAAACGGCATCCCCTTTCACCCCGAAAGCTACCTGACCGGCGATTACCGCGAAAAAAGCGGCTACCAGGCGGCAAAGCTGCTGCTGATTGGCGAGCGGCTGCCCCAGGCGCTGGTCTGCGCGAATGACAACATGGCCATCGGGGCCATGCGCGCCTTCCGCGAGGCGGGCGTGCGCATTCCCGAAGATGTGGCCGTCACGGGCTTTGACGACACGCCCCTGGCTGAGCTGCTGGGGCTTACCACCGTGGCCATTCCCAACTACGAGCGCGGCTATCTTGCGGCGCAGCACCTCATTGCCAACATTGAGGGGGCCCAGAGCTATGAGACCTTCAAGATTCAGGCGCGGGTGGTCTGGCGGGCCTCGGCAGGCGGCGGAGAGGCAAGGGATTAAGCGCATAGCGGCTGCTGCAATGAAAGAAAGCCGGCATCAAGCAATGATGCCGGTTAATATTTTATGCGATATTTTATATAAATACATAAAATATTTACGTTATTTACAAATTAAATAATTTAACTTTGCCTATTTTGAACAAAAACTATTGACGAATATACATCGTGGGACTATAATCTTCGTAAATCGTTAAACCGATTCAAAAACTCCAGGGTATCAACAACAAAAAGGGAGGTTTCTCAATTATGAAGCGGATGCAAACCCTGATGTGTATCGTATTGGCGTTGAGCCTGCTGCTGGGCCTGGGCCTGGCGGGTGCGCAGGCGGAAAGCGCCGGCAAGATCGTCGTCTTCCAGCAGAAGACCGAAATCTACGACCAGCTGGTGGAGCTGGCCAAGGCCTACCAGGAAGAAACGGGCGTTGAGGTCGAGGTATGGCCCATCGCCGGCGACGACTACTATCAGAACCTCAAGACCTACATGGCCAGCGAGTCCGGCCCCACCGTGTTCACGCTGAACTCCGCCTCCGAAATCGCCGAAATGAGCGGCTACCTGGCTGATCTGAGCGACCTGGAAGTGATGGGCAAGGTGCAGGAAAACCTCATCGCCATGGTGGACGGCAAAAAGACCGGCGTGCCCATGACGGCCGAGGGCTTTGGCATCATCTACAACAAGGACATGGTGGACCCCGAAGCCATCTCCACGATGGACGGCCTGATTGCCTTCATTGAAGAGCAGAAGGCCGCGGGCGTGACCGGCCTGGGCCTGTCGCAGGAAGGCTACTTCCTCATTGGCCAGATCCTCAACTTCCCCTTCGCCGTGCAGGATGATCCTGTGGCCTTCTGCCAGCAGGTGTTCTCGGGCGAGGTCAAGCTGGCCGACGTTCCGGAGTTCCAGGAATTCGCCAAGCTGTTTGTAGCCATCCGTGAAAATCAGGTCAATCCCCTTGAGGTGACCTACGACGGCAACTGCGGCGACTTCGCCACCGGCAAGACCGCAGCCATCCACCAGGGCAACTGGTGCTACACCATGTTCTCCAGCTATGACATCGACTTCGAGATGGGCATGGTTGGCCTGCCCGTGGGCGGCAGCACCGCTATCGCGGTGGGCATCCCCTCCTACTGGTTCGTCAATGCCGATGCCTCCGAAGAGGAGCAGCAGCTGGGCAAGGACTTCCTCAACTGGCTCTACACCTCCGAGACCGGCACCGATTACCTGATGAACAAGTTCGGCTTCCTGCCCGTGGTTGACGGCATGACCAGCGACAAGCTCGATCCCATCTCCGCCAGCGTGGCCGATGCCATCGCCAGCGGCAACATCGTGGACTGGACCTTCAACACCGAGTGGCCCGCCAGCGTGATCATGAACGACCTGGTGCCCGTGGCCGAAGAGTTCTTCACCACCGACATGACCGAGGCCGATTTCCTCACCGCGCTCAATGACGCGTTTGTGACGGCTGCGGCCGAGTAATTCGCCGACCGATAGCGGGGGCTGCCCGGATGCCCGTTGGGCGGCTCCCGCTTTTTGTGTCGTTTATCGAGGGGGGACGCGCATGTCCATGAAGAAGCGCTGGTTTGCGCTGTTTACCGTACCGCTGTTTTTTGTGTTTATTGTGGTTGTGATTGTGCCGTTCCTGACGGGCGTGTATTATTCGTTTGTCTCCTGGGACGGACTGCCCAAAAACCCCATGAAGTTTGTGGGCTTTGCCAATTATGCGAAAGCCTTTCAGGACACACGGTTTTTAAGCTCTCTGGAGCGGACCACCGTCTTTACGCTGATTACCATGGTTACCGTCAACGTGCTGGCGCTGGGCTTTGCGCTGGTGGTGACGTCGAAGCTGCGGCTGCGCAACGTGGGCCGGGTTATGATTTTTATGCCCTACCTGATCGGCGGGCTTTTGCTGGGCTACATCTGGCAGTTCATTCTCGGCGACTGCATGGCCACTTTGGGTGAGATGACCGGCCGCACGGACCTGTTTTTCTACTGGCTGAGCAACAAGCAATTTGCCTTCATCGGTCTGATTGTCGTAGCCACCTGGCAGATGGCCGGGTACATGATGATTATCTATATTGCCGGGCTTCAGTCCATTTCCGACGACGTACTGGAGGCCGCCAGTGTCGATGGGGCCAGCTACTGGCAGACGCTTTTCCGCATCCGGCTGCCGCTTCTGATGCCCTCCATTACCATTTGCCTGTTTCTGACGCTGTCCAATTGCTTCAAAATCTACGATGTCAACCTGGCCCTGACCGGAGGCGGCCCCGCGAACGCCACGGAAATGGTGTCCATGAACATCTTTAACGAAATCTTCGCCAAGAGCAACTATGGCTATGGCCAGGCCAAGGCCATCGTGTTCTTCATCATCGTGGGTGTGATCACCATGTTCCAGGTCCGGCTCACGTCCAAGCGGGAGGTGGAGGTATGAACAAAAACGTCGCCAAGAGCATCAAAAGCGTGCTGGCCAATATGGCGCTGCTGGTGTTCTGTCTGATTTACCTCTCCCCGATTTATATCATCGTGGTCAATTCCTTCAAAAGCCGCGCAGAGATGTATACCAACGTGCTGGCCCTGCCTGAAACCCTCACCTGGGAGTACTACGCGGGCGCGGTGCAGCGCATGGATTTCATCAATGTATTCAAAAACTCGATCATCGTTACGCTGTGCTCGGTGGTGGTCATCGTGGTCCTGTGCGCCATGGCCGCATGGATGCTGGTGCGCACGCATACACGGCTGAGCCGCTTCCTCTACAGTTTCCTGATCGTGACGATGCTCATTCCGTTTCAGACGGTGATGATGCCCTTGATGCAGGAGATGAACTCCCTGACCAAGACGCTGGGCATTCCCATGAAAAACTCCCTGGGCGGTCTGGTTTTCATGTACGCGGGCTTTGGCGCGGGCATGGGTGTGTTTTTGTTCCACGGGTTTGTCAAGTCGTCGGTTCCCGTCTCGCTGGAGGAGGCTGCCATCATCGACGGATGCAATATCTGGCAGGTGTTCTGGCGCATCGTATTCCCCATCCTCAAGCCCACTACCGTCACGGTGATCATCCTGGATGTGATCTGGATCTGGAACGACTATCTGCTTCCGTCTCTGACGCTGACCAGTAACGCCAACAAGACCATCCCCGTGATGACTTCGCTGTTCTTCGGCACCTATACCATCGAATGGAACATGGCCATGGCGGCGCTGACCATGACCATCATCCCGGTAATCATCTTCTACTTCAGCGCACAGAAACACATCATCAAGGGCATCATGGCCGGCGCGGTCAAGGGCTAAGGAGGGGTGAACATGCAAAGGGTCTATTCGGTGTGTTCCCCCAAACCCACGAACAACCAGCTTGCCCTGCAGGAAACGGTGTTCCATAACGCCAACGGCTATCTGGGCGTGCGCGGCACGCTGGAGGAAGGGGCGCCGCAGGGCATGGACACCATGCGCGGCGCCTATGTGAACGGCTTCTATGAAATCGTCCCCATGAAGCAGGCGGAAAAGCTGACCCATGTCCGCGAGGACAAGGAAAGCATGATCAACGTGGCGGATGTGCAGGGAATCCGCTTCCGCCTGGCGGGGGAGTGGTTTTCACAATGGACGGGCACGCTCGTAGAATCCGAGCGCAGGCTGGACATGGATCGCGGAATCACCGAACGCCGCGTCAGGTGGCGCTCGCCTGAGGGACGCGAAACCGCCCTTTGCTTTCGCCGCATGGCGAGTTTTGCAGAGCCGTCGCTGTTCCTGATTGACTGTGAGGTTACCCCTCTCAACTATGAGGGCGAGGTGGAGGTGGAAAGCACCCACCTGGCACTGGTGAAAAACTATGCCAATCCCAACGATCCACGTCTGGCAGGAGAGAGCGAATGTCATCTTGTTCCTGCCGGGAGCCTGATAGAGGAGGGAGCCAGCTATCTGAGCACGCGCACCCGTGTGAGCGGGCTGTCGCTGACCACAGGCGTGAAGCACGCGCTGGAGCCGGCCGCGCAGAATGCGCAGACGGTCTACGACCCCGCGGCACACGCGGCGGCGTTCCATGCCAGCGTGACGGTCGGACAGGGACAAACGCTGCGGCTGCAAAAATACTGCGTCTTTTCAGATGAACGGCGGCATGGCGATACACTTGCCGCCGCAAGGCGGGCCATGGCCGGAGCTTTTGGCCGGGCGGACGCACTCTACCGCGCCCAGCAGGAAACCCTCACCACTTTCTGGGAAAATGCGGACACCACCATCCTGGGCGACGACGATACCAATCTTTCCATGCAGTTCAACCTTTACCAGCTGTTCCAGTCTGCCGGGCGCGACGGGCTGTGCAGCATTGCGGCCAAGGGTCTGTCGGGCGAAGGGTATGAAGGGCACTACTTCTGGGATACGGAAATGTACATGATGCCGTTCTTCACCCTCACCATGCCACAGCTCGCGCGCAAGCTTCTGGGGTACCGCTACCGCACGTTGGACGCGGCACGCGAAAACGCCCGCCTGCTGGGCCATCGGAAGGGCGCGCTGTATCCCTGGCGCACGATCGCCGGACGGGAGTGCAGCGGGTACTTTCTGGCAGGTACGGCGCAATACCACATTGTAGGGGACATCGCCTATGCGGTGGGCATGTACTACAATGCGACCGGCGACCGCGAATACCTGATCAGCGAGGGCGCGGAGTTGCTGCTGGAAACGGCGCGCCTGTGGATGGATGTTGGGCATGTGGCGGAGGGCACCTTGCGCATCAACTGCGTGACAGGTCCTGATGAATACACCTGTCTGGTCAACAACAACTACTACACCAACGCATGCGCCAAAAACAACCTGGAGCTGGCGGTGCGCGCGGCGCATCTGCTGGAAGAGTGGGGCGCATATGGCGAGTGGGCAGCCCGCCTGGGCGTTACCCATGAGGAGTTGGATGCGTTTGCCCATGCCGCGAAAATCATGTATCTGCCTTATGACGAAACGCTGGGCATCAATCCGCAGGATGACAGCTTTCTGCAAAAGCCGATATGGGACCTGGCTGCGACGCCGCGTGAAAATTTCCCGCTGCTGCTCCATTATCATCCCCTGCAGCTGTACCGCTATCAGGTATGCAAACAGGCGGATACCGTGCTGGCACATGTGCTTTTTGAAAGCCTGGCCGATGCGGGGGTACGGGAACGGTCCTTCCGGTACTATGAGAAGATTACGACGCACGACTCTTCTCTGTCCAATTGCATCTTTTGCATTGATGCCTGCCGCTTGGGTCTGCGCCGGGAGGCACGCGCCTATTTTGGCGACAGCGTGAAGACCGACCTGCTCAATACGCATGGCAACAGCAAGGACGGCATCCATACCGCCAACATGGGCGGTTGCTACATGGCCGTGGTCAACGGCTTTGCGGGCCTGCAGCTGTGCGCGGATGGCGTGAGGGTCGCTCCGTTTCTGCCAGAAGGGTGGACGGGGCTCAAGTTTTCCTTCCAGTTCCGGGGAAGCAGACTGCGTTTCGAGATAGAGGGCGAAGAATACCGCGTGCGGCTGATATCCGGGGGACCGGTTTCGGTCTTTACGCAAGCGGATGCCTTTTGTCTTAAACATCCGGGCGACGAGGCGAGGGGCAAGACGCGCTAAAGAAGTCAAGGGAAGAGCTCAAAAGGGAATCCGAAAACAGGAAAAGGCTTCCCATGCTTTTTTGTGACAGGGAAAATGCGCTGGCAGCATGCCACAAACAAGCCTTTGCAGCAGACGCCCCAACCGGGGGAAAGAAAGAGTCCTGAGCGCCCGTGGGGTCTCGTTGATTGAGCTCATTCAACGAGGCCGCATGGGCACCCGGGTTTCATCCCTTTTCGTCATGCTTCAATAGGTATTGTGGCGCGGCAACGGTTCAATCAGGGAGCGGAAACATAGGCTTGCCAACTTACACTTGGCATGGTATAATCAACTTCGCCCACTTATACGTGGAGCGGTATCGAAGTGGTCATAACGGCCCCGACTCGAAATCTAATCCGAAAGGTGGAATCGAATCGACGAAAAGCCTTGATTTTACTAGGTTTGCAAGGTGCTCCCGGAATGGGATCATGAGCAGTTCTCTCCATCAGTTCTCTCCTTTTTCCGAGAGACGATGTTGAGATAGATTTTGGAGAAGTATCGAAGCGGTCATAACGGCCCCGACTCGAAATCGGGTAAACCGGCTAATAACCGGTCCGTGGGTTCGAATCCCACCTT